>VOFD01001517.1_pt1 | contig 55080 bp, 61 predicted proteins | sample 5384101 | NCBI WGS metagenome assembly VOFD01 (sample SAMN12384723, study PRJNA508395) | human gut metagenome | isolation source: healthy gut C | host: Homo sapiens
GGATATGATGGAGGCTGTCATCCGGTCGATTAAGAGCGGGAATTTCCCTGGTGCTGAGTTGCAGCAATTGAAAGACGGATTGGAGAAGTTGAAGCGTACAGAAGCGTATGAGGATTATGGAGTGCCGTTTGCGCTGGATGTGTGGGGAGAGATTTCTGGCTTAATCGCTATATAAACTTTCTTCATGGAAAACACTTCTACAAACAATAAACGTATAGCCAAGAATACGCTACTGCTTTACTTCCGTATGCTTTTTCATGATGGCAGTCAGTCTCTACACTTCACGTGTAGTGCTGAACGCCTTAGGAGTGGAAGATTTCGGAATCTACAATGTGGTTGGCGGAGTGGTGGCAATGTTTTCCATGCTATCCGGGTCGTTGTCTTCTGCTATTACCAGATTCATCACTTATGAATTAGGGGCAGGCAATCGGGAGAATCTGGTAAAGATATTTTCTTCATCTGTAACCATCCAGATAGGCTTGGCTGTACTGATAATCTTGCTTGCCGAAGCAGTAGGTGTATGGTTCTTGAATGTGAAGATGAACATCCCTGACGCAAGGATGGTAGCTGCCAATTGGGTATTCCAGTTTTCAATATTGACATTTGCCATAAACTTAATTAGTGTGCCATATAATGCAAGCATCATTGCCCATGAGCGGATGTCTGCCTTTGCTTACATCAGCATCTTGGAGGCAATAGGAAAGCTGGCGATTGCTTTCTTAATTGTGATTTCGCCCATGGACAAGCTGATATTCTATGCTATCCTGATGTGTGCGGTTGCTTTGGTTGTCCGTTTCGCATACGGGGCTTATTGTAAGAAACACTTTGAAGAATGCACCTACCACTTCATTTTCGACAAAGATTTATTGAAACGGATGTTCGGTTTTGCCGGATGGAATTTTATCGGAGCGACTTCAGCTGTATTGCGAGACCAAGGAGGAAATGTTGTGATAAATCTCTTTTGCGGCCCGGCAGTCAATGCGGCGCGTGGAATTGCGTTCCAAGTGAATACGGCAATCAGTGGTTTTGTTACCAACTTCATGACGGCATTGAACCCGCAGATTACCAAATCTTATGCGGCAGGCGATAGGGATTACATGATGACTTTGATTTATCAGGGAGCACGGCTTTCGTTCTATATGCTGTTGCTGCTTTCACTGCCCGTGTTGGTCAACACGCATTATATATTGGGACTTTGGTTGAGAATCGTACCCGACCATGCCGTATTGTTCGTGCAGTTGGTCTTAGTATTTGCCATGAGCGAATCTATATCCAACCCGTTGATAACCGCCATGCTTGCTACGGGACGTATCCGGAATTACCAACTTGTAGTGGGCGGGTTGCAGATGATGAACCTGCCTGTATCTTACATCCTACTCCGCATGGGAATGTTTCCTGAAATAGTAATCATAGTTACCATTGTCATATCACAATGTTGTCTTGCCGCACGCTTATTGATATTACGAGAAATGATAGGATTATCCATTAGGAATTACTTAAACGTCTATATAAATGTATTGTCCGTTACGGTTACAGCTGCAATTCTCCCATTGCTACTGACAAGTGTCTTGAAAGAATCGTTCCCAGACTTTATACTTTCAAGTCTTGTCGCACTTGCATGTACGGGAATTACCATTTATTATATCGGTTGTAATAAGACAGAACGGAAATTCTTATTGAATAAACTGTATAAATTGAAAAACAAGCTGAATAAAAGATGATTCAGATAACAGACAAATCACAATGTTGTGGCTGTACGGCCTGTGTCAGTATCTGTGCGCATGATGCCATTACGATGCAGCCGGATACATTAGGCTTTCTTTATCCGGTAGTGGATAAGGATAAATGTGTGGATTGCGGGCTGTGTGAGAAGGTTTGCGCTTTCAATGACCACTATGATACAAGCCTCAATCTGCCCAAGCCCGATGCATACGCCGCACGGCATAAAGACATGAAGGAAGTGGAGACCAGCCGGAGCGGTGCGGCTTTCATCGCCATATCCGATTATGTATTGGAGAATGGCGGTGTGGTTTACGGAGCCGGTTATACAGACCATTTCCGTGTGGTACATAAACGTGCCACCACTAAGGAGGAACGTGATGAATTCAAGGGCAGCAAATATGTGCAGAGTGACTTGGATCATGTGTTCCGACAAGTAAAGAAAGACTTGAAAGACGGTCTAACCGTCCTCTTTTCAGGAACTCCTTGCCAGACAGCAGGTTTGAACTCTTACATTGGCAAGAAGTTGCGTGAAAATCTTATTTTGGTTGACATTGTATGTCATGGAGTACCGGGACCGTATTTATGGCGCGATTACATTGCTTACCTTGAAAAGAAACAGGGGACAAAATCTGTTGGGTGAACTTCCGTGACAAGCAGGAGTACGGTTGGAAAGCGCATAAAGAATCATTTATGATAAAAAAGGAATTTAATATTTTCTTATGCTTATACTTATTTATTTTATCAGCACATCATGTTCCGCCATTCGTGTGGAAAGTGTCACTATACCAATACGAAACGTCCGAGTGACATTACTATTGCCGACTTTTGGGGTTGGGAAAAGACTGACCCGGATATTAATAAAGACGATAAAGGCGTATCCCTGATATTAGTGAACACAGAGAAAGGGCACAAATTGTTTGATGCCGTAAAAGACCGCATGACGGTTATTCCTGCCAAGTTGGAGGATTGTCTGCAACCGAACCTGCAACATCCGTCTGTAATCCATCCCAAGCGGATGAAGTTTGAACGTGACTATCAGCGTAAGGGATTTGAGTATGTGATGAAGAAATACGGCAAGGATGACTGGAAAAAGAAAGCACACAAATTGTTAGGAAGAGTAAAAAAAGAAGATAAAACAGACTTTGGGATTATGAAAATAGGAATCCTTACATATCATTGCGCCCACAACTACGGTGCAGTGTTGCAGTGCTATGCATTGCAAGAATATTTAAAAAGCTTAGGACACGAAGTTTGCGTGGTGGATTATCGTCCCACCTATCTGAAATACAGTCTTTTTATTTGGTACAACTGGCTGTCATTGAATCCAATTAAGTGTATAAAGAAAATCATCAGACAATTACGTTCTTTTTAATTTACAACACCAAAGGCACAAAGCTTTTGAAAAGTTTATACATAAAAGATTGAATGTAAAGTCAATAAATTTGCAGTCTGCTCAACATGAAATAGATTGTTTTGTTTTTGGCAGTGACCAGATATGGAGAAAGAACAGGAATCAATTCGACCCCATATATTTTGGTGAATTCAAAGCTGCTCAGGGGCATAAATTAATCAGTTATGCCGCAAGCATGGGATTAAATGAACTATCAGAAACCGAAAAAGTACAAATTGGCAAATGGCTGAAAAACTTTTCAACAATAACCGTCAGGGAAACATCACTGAAACAATTGCTTTCACCGCTGACAGACAAGAGAATAGAAGTTGTCGCAGACCCTACATTCCTGTTAAGCCAACAAGAATGGAGGAAAATCGCAAAAGCACCGGATGCCAGCCAACCTTATGTGTTGATTTACCAGGTGATATCCAATCCACTTGCAAATGAAATAGCACGAATCGCAGCCCAAGACCTTAACGCCGAAATAATAGAAATCGCTTCTAAGGTTGATAGCAGACCCAAAAACCATCGCATAGTTTACACAGCCTCACCTGAGGAGTTCTTGGGCTGGATTATGAATGCGCGTTTTGTCGTAACAACGTCTTTTCACGGAACAGCGTTTTCCATCATTTTTAATAAGGCATTTGTTAGTATCAAACAAAACAAACCGTCTGATTTGAGGATAGAATCATTATTGAATCAATTTCAACTTATAAATCGTTTTATAGGCGTATATGGTTGGAAATGGCATGAGCAATTATTATTGCCAGCAAAATCATTAAATAGACAAATTATAAATTCGTCGCAGAACTTTTTACATTTAATACAACAATGTGGTATTTAAATCTTTTAACGAATTGATATTTCTATAGATAAAATGAAAAGTATTAATCTGAGTAGATTTTACAGATGTTACCATTAAGATACAATTTAATAACACTAATTTTAGTTTTAGTTTTTTTATATTGGAGATAATATATTGACCAAATATAATATACAGTTTTCAATACATAAATTTATAATACTTGTGTTATGTTGCATGTTCTTTTCAAAGATAAAAAACATCGGGAGTGAATATTTTCCTCAGGCTATAAAACTACTTATATTTATAGGCTTATATACTTTGTTTAAAGTATTTACAGGAGGAAGTGCCGGAAATACGAATATGGGGATCATAGTTCTACTTCCAGTATTTATATTCCTTGCATTTGTTTCAACAATAAGGTGTTCGGATATACGTTATTATAAAAAGATATTATATACAGCATATTTATTAGAATGTGGAATTGCTATAATAGAAAAAATATTGAATATAAATATATTTCAATTGGTAATCAGTGATGAAACAATATTGACATCAGAACTTACATCAACAGAATTTCGATCTATTGGTTTATATGGTCATCCCTTGCAAAATGCCCTTGTAGTTTTTTGCTTTATGATATTTATACTTATTTATGAGAATAACATCAAATTAAAATTTGGATTCGCAAGTTTAGGCATTATTTCCATATTCTGTTTTAATGCAAGAGCAGCAATAGTGATGGCAACCATATGTTTTGTTACATATATTTTTTATTGGATGAAATCCTATAAAAAGAGTTCTGCTATAAAATTGATGACTTTTATGACAGTTTTTATTATATGTTCTGCTTTTTTATTATATGTATTCAGTGGGATTGATAGGCGGAAGACTTTCATCTATGGGGATATATGACGATAATAGTGCATCCGTTAGATTAGCTGCATTTACGATTTTTGATTATTATAATTTAAGTGATTTTATTACAGGCATCAGCTACAATGATTTACAAATTCTAAAATATAGAACAGGACTATTTGCAATTGAAAATTTTTGGCTTAATTGGCTTTTTTTTCTTATGGTTTAATATTTATAATTGATTCATACTTTTTACATACCACTAATAAAAAAAAATATTTCAAAAGGAAAGGAAATTCGTAAAATGCTTTTTAATAATACCATTTATTGTTTTAGCAAGTACCAATCCATCTTTAGCTGTTTCTATTGTTCCAATGTCAGCCTTTTTGTTATTAGCTTACATAATGCCTAAAACCGTTAGTGAAAAATGAAAATCTCTATCATAGTTCCCGTTTATAACGCTTCACAATATTTGTGTGAATGCATTGAGAGCATATTGTCTCAATCGTTCAGAGATTTTGAGCTGATATTGATTAATGACGGAAGTACAGACAATTCGCTATCTATCTGCAAAAAGCTACGAAAGGCAGGACAACAGGATCAAAATCATCAGCGGAGCAAACGGCGGAGTAAGCAAGGCGAGAAATAGAGGGCTGAACGCTGCGAAAGGCGAATGGATAACCTTTGCTGACGCTGACGATTATTTTTTGGAGGATGCGCTTTCTACCCTTTATGAAAGAGCGATGTAGACAGGTACAGATTTGGTTTTAGCCAATGCATTGAAACTAAAAAATGGGAATTTGAGTGAAATGCATAAGCTGAAAAAAATGAAGTCTTGCCAAATGCAATAATGTCTGTCAAACATTATGCATTATGGGGATATTTGTTCAACGCTAATATAATTAGGAAATACAGGTTAAGGTTTATTGAGGGACTGGCTTATTCTGAAGACAGGCTGTTCATTTATCAGATGGCACGTTATTGTAAGACAATAGCTTTTTTTGTGACAAGCCAATATATGTGTACCGCATCAACGATACATCTGTATGCTCAAGCAAAAATGGAGTAAGAAAAGCCTGTCATCATATTGATGCTGCCTTTTATCTGAACCAAATTGCCCAGACCTATCAGAAAACAGACAGACCTATATATAATTGTTTGCACCGGCAAAGTAAACATCTTATCAATCTTGGGCTATATCTATTTGTTGAGACTGGTTTTTCTTGGAAAACTTAGCCAAGGTAAAAAAGAAAGATACAATCAAAGGTTTGGCTGCGACCTAATAACATCATTTGATTTTTATTGCACCATATTAAACTGTCTTTTAACCTTCGAAAGGCGAAAGATAATTACTTTTAAAAAATAGCGACATAAAATGCGGTGTAATTGCATCGATTTGCATTTGCTTAGGCGTACATCCTACGCCTTCCAAACTGATGCCTTAGGTGCATAATTGGACGAACATGGATATATTAATCAAACCTATGTTTCATATGGATATGAGAGGAAATTTTGATGGACGGAATTAGAGAATCGTGAAGAGACAGAAAAATATACATATCAAAAAACGAACAATATGATAAAAACAAATCTGATTTGAAACGGTATTTAGAAATGGATAGATATGCCTTGGGAAGGGGGGGAGACCGAAATGGATTAGAGATCATATTTACAAATTTGAGATTTCGCTCAGATATCATGAATATTATCACAATATTATTGCAGAAGGGAACAGTAACCCGTTGAATAGGTTAAAACTTCTTTATTGGAAATATAGGCATAATCGGTTAGGCCTGTTACTTGGTTTTGAAATTCCTATCAATGTTTTTGATGCCGGACTGCGCATTAATCATAGAGGTCTTCTGATTGTTAACAAGCATGTTAAGATTGGAAAGTATTGTGATATACATCAAGGAGTAAATATTGGTATGCAAGGTAATTCTAAAACTGATTGTCCAACTATTGGCGATAATGTATGGATAGGCCCCGGTGCTAAGCTATTTGGAAAAATTGTCATAGGCAACAACAATCAGATAGGTGCTAATGCTGTCGTGAATAAAAGTTTTGTGGAAGATGGTATCGCTATAGCTGGTGTACCCGCGAAAAAAAATCAGCAATAATCCTAATCCCTATGTGCGAAACTATCTTTTGAATGAGTAGTTTTGATTTCATCTGAAAAAAGTTTATGTTTGATATTTTGCAAATCTACCAAGTGCTAAGTTATAAAATTCTATTACAGGTAGGTTTATGATTTCTTCCCCTTAATTGTTACAACAAATTATTTAAAGTATATGATACCCAAGATTATTCATTATTGCTGGTTCGGTAAGAGGCCAATCCCCCAAAGAGCAGCAAAATTACATTGAAGGCTGGAAACGTTTAATGCCAGACTATACCTTTAAATGCTGGTCCGAGAAAGAAATCGACATACAAGGCATACCGTTTGCCAAAGGTGCATACAATGCAGGGAAGTATGCATATGTAGCCGACTATACAAGAATCTATGCCTTGTATCATGAGGGAGGCATATACATGGACACAGACATCCTCCTGAAGACCCGATTTGATGATTTTCTGAAATATGGAGTGTTCACGAGCTATGAATTTGCCCCATCACGTAAAGATATGCCAAAGGTGAGGGCTATGTTAACACCAGACGGTGAAAGGGTGAAAAAAAGGCGAATGCACCCGTATTCCAGGAACAGGTCTTTTCTCTGCCCTAATTGGCTGCGAGAAAGGCCATCCGTATATTGTTGATGTACTTCATTACTACAATAATCATTCGTTTGAAGATGTGTGGGGTAACGGTCTCACCGTTCCAAATATATTGGCATTCCATGCAGAAAAGTATGGTTTTAGATACAAGAATGTTGAACAACACTTGAATGGAAATATGGCTATCTTCGACTATACTGTATTTGCGTCAAAGCTGCACGCCAACAAACACAGTCTTGCTGTACACATGTGCGCTGCCAGCTGGAAAAATTTGACATTGAAACAAAAACTCAAGGGACGGCTGTATGACAATAGGTTGATTCGAGGCGTGATAAACATTCTATTCCCTAAGCAGATATGATACTTAAATCACAAAAGGACACTTCGCATTATGAATAAAATATGGGGCGCAACCTTAACATTCATTCTTTCCTGTCCGGCGATATTAATGGGGCAGCCTCATTGTGCACGTGAACTGACCAAAGAGACACAATCATGGCTGCAACGCCTTTATCAGGCAGCAAAAGAACATAAACCTTATTACAGCCAGTTTGACCAATATCCTGCGCGAAACCAGCGCACGCTTCAATCAACTTACGCACGAAAGACAGGTGTGGATTTATTCATCTATGGGCTGGATTTCTATTACGCTTCCGGCACTTGGTTTACGTCATCTTATAAAGAGAAGTGCCGAAACAATTTGGTTGCCATTGTAAAAGAAGCCTGGCACAAGCACAAAGCCATCCCTTGTTTTTCATGGCATCTGGAAAATCCATACGTTCAAACAGGATTCAACAACTATATGGGTTGCCGTTACCGATATGGACAAGACGGATATCCTGAACCGCACCGCTATGTGGTGAAGGAAATTCTGGAAGAGAAAGGGGATTCCTGTGGCTTTGGAAGCTATGGCAAGCAGAACAATCCGAAAGGTTATAAGAATCCGGCGGAATGGTTTGATGCCCGTTGCCGGGAAGTGGCTGGGATTATCCGTGAATTGAAGGACGAGGATGGCCGTCCCATTCCGATTATTTTCCGGCTGTGGCATGAGTGCGAAGACAGTTGGCAATGGTGGGGAAAAAGCTATGTAAGTCCGGAAGATTATATCCGGTTCTTTCAACTGACAGTGGATAAAATAGAAAAAAATACACACGGACACATAATGTGCTTTATGCTTATAGTCCCGACCGCCATTGGAAGGATGAACAGAATTTCATGCTCCGTTATCCGGGAGACGAGTATGTGGAACTGATAGGGTTTGATGATTATTCCATAGGCAGCGATTCTGTAGCGTTGCAAGCTACCATAATCCGGGCAAAAACAGTGAGCAAACTGGCGGAACAGCATCAAAACGTTGCAGCCCTGTTTGAAACGGCAAACTCAAAGAAAGCTACAAGTGACAGGTTCTTTCGTGATTTCCTTCAGCCAATCATTGAAGCAGTCGGGGTAGAATTTGGGTTGGTGCAACTTTGGTCAACAGGTAAACTCAATACACCAGAGGAAATAACCGACAGAACACTATTTCTAAAAAGTGGCATAGTCAAGATAATCGATAAGTAAAATAAAAATATGGGAAACAAGCAAAAAAATAGGATGTGTCATAGCCACACAGAAGGTCACAACAACTATGGCACTTCATTGCAAGGGTATGCCATGCTGAAAAAAATCCAGCAGTTGGGATATGAGGTGGAAGTAATACAATACACCAAGAGGCTTTCGGTGTGGCAAAAAATGAAGTTTGTGGTGAATGCGCTTTCGGGCCGGCGAGTGGAAAAACATCAAGCATAGGCTGACAACCAAACAGATTCTAAAAAATATCCGGCTTATGCCGCCGGCATCACAGAACGTACCAAGGCTGTAGATGCTTATAAACAAAAAAACTAATACCTCTTTTTCATGAGTATATAGGGTATGATGCCCTGCACAAAGGTTCGCTCAATTATGAGGCTGTTGTTGTAGGCAGCGACCAAGTATGGACTCCCATGAGTTTACCTAACAAATTCTTCAACTTGCTGTTTGTTGATGACAGTGTACGCAAGGTGGCTTACGCAAGTAGTTTTGGTGTATCAGAGATACCGACTTTCCAGCGCAAAGCTACAGGAGCGTATCTTGACCGCTTTTATAGAATCGGTGTACGCGAGCAACGGGGAAAAAGAGATTGTAGAGGAACTGTCGCACCAAAAAGCAACGGTTGTGGCAGACCCCACCATGCTGTTAAGCCGTGAGGAATGGGAGCAGGAGATTGCCGATGCACATACAACGACCGAAAAACCTTATATTTTCTGTTATTTTCTTGGTACAAATCAAGAAGCCCGCAAAGCCGCTAAAGAACTAAAGGAAAAAACGGGCTATAAAATAATCACCATTCGCCATATGGACGAATATGTTCCTGAAGATGAGTCTTTCGGCGATGAAGCTCCGTATGCCGTTGACCCGAATGATTTCGTAAAATATATAAGCAAAGCGGCATACGTTTGTACCGATTCATTCCATTGTACGGTGTTTTCCATTTTGTTCCACCGGCAGTTTATGACTTTTTACCGCTTTGCTGAGGGTAGTAAGACTGGGCGAAACTCACGCATCAATAGCCTGTTTGATTTGTTTGAACTGCAAGAGAGACTTTACAAGGGAGACATCAACAAGATAACAAATCCTATTGATTATAACTCCGTTGATAAAAAGTTGTCTGAGTTGCGCAAAGAATCTATTTCTTTTTTGAACGAATGCTTGGCTTTTTGATTCGTCTAATCAACACACTCGTTTTTGACGACATTTTATTTTGCTGTTACATAGATTTTAAAATATAGCAGCGGAATAAACTGATGTGAAATACCAGATTTAATCCAGTCTACAAATTCTAAATTACCCGAACTATGCATTATGACATCCTATACACTTGCGAAGCCGAAAATGGAGTGAAATGTTTTGTGTGTAAAGCCATATTAGAGAATTATATATCCTCACTCAAACCTGATTTTTTTTGAATTCGACATACAAAGAGGGATTGTCAGGAACACCTATTTAAATTCCTTGCGAGATACAATCCTTAGAAAGGAAGTCTTTCCTCCAATATCATTAACAGTATCGGGAGAACCGTCAGTTGAAGGTAGCACCCTGAACGTTGATGATAACAATACGGAAATCTTGGATGGATTGCAACGGACATTTCGTTTATGGACATATAAACAAATCAATGATAGGGTTATAGAGCATAAAATAACAGACTATCATGAACTGGTGAATGTACTAAAATCTGATGATTTGGGAAAGAGAATCATTGATCAGTATTTTGTCAATGCGAAATTCTTAAAAGAATTCATACCTGATGGTTCTGGTGTTTCTTCCAATTCTATTTTTATTGACACATGGAAAGATTACAATCTAATCTTCTATGTATGGTATGGATTGGACGACAACCAGTTGGTTCAAAAGATGCTGGAACTGAATGCCGGACAAAAGGCTGTCAGGCCAGAACACCAATTCGAATTACTTTTTCTCCATTTCTTTAAAAATGGAAAGGTCATGCCGGATGGAATACGTTTGGTTCGGATGAAGGATAAAGAATACCATGAAACCAAACGGAAAAGAACGGAATCGAAGATTTTCTTATTATCATCAGTCATCATCGCCTACCAATCGTTTCAATTAGGAAGAACTTTGCGTATCCAGCCGGTGAATGACCTTCATTGGCAAGATGAAGATGATTATAACCGTGAAGCCTTTAGCCCCGATAATCTTAATTTATTCTTGCGCTTTTTGGGAGACATTGATGAAAAGCTGTGCCAAAAGACCCTGAACATGTCGCCTGGTATGGCAAGGATACGACACTTAGTGGAATATATGGTGCTTTTGGCAATTATCTCAATTTTGACAAGAAAAATATTAATGAAAGCATAAACAGACTGCAACAAATAATTGAGCAAAAAGATTGAAGATTTGGATTTTAATGTAGATGAATTTGAGGATGCCTATATGAATTTGTCAAGCGTAAGCGTGAACGTAGGGAATGTCATCAGAAAAGGCATTTTCGACTATACACTTGCTGCATTACAAGGCTTCAAAAAAAACATGGTTTAACTGTCTGATAAATAAATAGCCAATACATGACACGGAATGAACTATATAAAAAGATGTTTGAAGCGGCGATTTCAGAAGCTGGCATATCAGACCCAGCATTAACTACTAAAGATAATGTTGATTTGTACAAATTCCAGACTGCTTATGCTTCCTTTGAAGCAAATTTGAGTGCAGACAAATCATATCTCAAAGGATTTGTAAAGGCTATCGCTGAATATTCCCAAAATGACAATATGGACGATGATGTGAATAGCGTTTATACAGCATCATTACATCAGGTTGAACCTTGTAGAAAAATCCATTTGCACAATCTTTGTTCTGTTTCATCGTATGCCATGGTTCTGACTTCTGACTGTTTATATCAGAAGAACAAGGGCGGTACATTGAACGGTTGTTGGAATGTCGTGGAGAAGATATGGTGCCATATAGAAACAGGAGACCTTAATAAAAGCGATTTCTTTAATTTTCTGAGAAATAAAAAAGATACGCATTATTATATTTTAAAAGTTGCAGGTATAGTTTCTGACGCATGGAGAGTTTACTCTGAGGCCTATTTTAGAAAAGCTATCAATGAAACCATACCCATACCTGATGAATTGAATTTTACAGATATTCCGATAGAGCCGACGATATTGCCAGACTGGAACAGCCCGTATGAACAATACCACGATTCGTTCAATATCATCGCGGACATGAAAAGAAGCAGTGATTTGTTGACCCGCTTTCTGAAAATGTATCAAGTATTGGAACTTTTTACGTTTAGACTTAAATTAGTTCCTTTAGCACAAGGTCAAGCAACAAGAAATTCATTCGTTTCAAACGTGAGAAAGACCGTGAATAACTTCAATGAATTAGATTCACTAAAAGAACTTTTTAAAGAAATCTTTAAGGATATCCATAAGACTGACGTTAAAGATGATATAGACCCACCACAAGCAGTCAGCATAGAACTTTGGCAATATATAAATGGCAAACTGACTGCGAATTCTAAAAAATATTGGATGTCAATGCAATCTCGGATGAAAGCACCCTTGCCAAATTAGTTTATAAAATCAGATGTTGCATAGTCCATAGCAAGGAAAGCGAAATGCATTTCACACCTGAGAACATAGAGGAATATAAAGAACTGATACCTGTGATGGCAATACTTATAAAAGTTATACAAAAGGAGATTGTAAATGTCATAAATGACCATAATAGAAACAAGTTGGAATTTACCGACAATAAGATGATGTTATATTAAATAGGATAACTATGAAACAGTTCATTATTCCAAAATCTATCACAGACAAGGTGCTGATGATAGGCAACTATTATAAAAGGTAATGCGGTAGGAGGCATGGCGGCTGTGATACGTGTTTATGCTGACTACTATGAATCGTTAAGATATATATCGTCATGGCGTGATGTGTCTAAAATAGGCAAAGTGTGGTATGCGTTATCAGCGTATTTGAAAACTTTATTGTTGCTTGTCTTTGAGAGAAGAATAAAGATTGTGCACATCCATTCAACATCCAATGCCTCGTTTTACAGAAAAGCCCGTTTTGTAAGGATTGCCAAACTGCTAAACAAAACGGTCATTCTCCACATGCATTCCGCCATCTTCATGGATTTCTATAATGAAAGTAAAGACAAAGAATACATTAAAGAAACCTTGTTGATGGCAGACCGGCTTGTTGTGCTGTCAAAATCATGGAAACGGTACTTCAACCAGCTCTGTGTGCCAGAAGAAAGGATTGTCATTATAAACAATCCGGTTTGCGCTCCTCAATATATAGAGACCACAAAAACAAGCCTGTCAGGATGCTGTTTTTTAGGCGACTTGCGAGAAAGGAAAGGCGTATGGGATATTTTGAAGGCATTGTGTGAGCATCGTGATGAACTGGAAGACAAATTAGAGTTTAGAATCGGAGGAAACAAACGGGAAGCTGAAATACGGCAATACATTACGGATAACGGACTTTCCGATTTCGTAAAATTTGAAGGATGGGTAGCTGGTAATCATAAATGGGAACTGCTGAATTGGGCAAATCTTATGATTTTGCCTTCGTATGGAGAAGGTTTGCCTATAACATTATTAGAGGCTATGTCCTATTCGTGTGCCTTGATTTCCACTCCGGTAGGAGGCATACCGGAAATACTGACAAATGGAGTAAACGGATTAATGGTAACTCCCGGTAATGTAGAAGAAATAGCAAAAAGCTATCATTTATTACATCAATCACCCCGAAAAGTTGGAAGAACACGGTATGCAAAGCCGTAAGGTGGTCGAGCCTTATTTGCCTTCAACGGTTTTTAGTCAACTAACTGACTTATATAACAATCTACTCAAAAATGAAGATAGACATTATAACTCTGCACAGGGCAGAAAACTATGGGAGCGTCCTGCAAACTTTAGCCCTGCAAAAGAAATTGGAATGCATGGGACATGAAGTTCAAATATTGGACTATCATCCGGAACGTTATACAAATGCAGGGAAACTGAAGCGACTTAAGAAACAAAGCAAACGGCTGGAAAATCCATTTTTTTGCTGGCTGCCCAAATTATTATTTATCCATCCTATCTGCGTAAGAATCTTGTATTCAATAAATTCTTGAAAAAAACATCTGAAGTTAAGTCCGTATTCTTTTGCGACGAATGAAGAAGCAAAGTCAATGTCTATCAATGACGCTGATGCCTTTTGTACAGGGAGTGATCAAGTATGGAACAGCCATTGGAATGAATGCGTGGAAAAAGCCCTATATTTGGATTTTGTTCCTAAGGGCAGACTTGTGTTTTCTTACGCAGCAAGCATCGGATTGTCTTCATTGCCTGAAAATGAAGTTGGAATAACTCAAAAACTTCTTGATAAATATGAATACATTTCTGTCCGAGAAGATACAGGAGTAAAGATTCTACACGATTTGGGAAGAATGGATGCGGTTCAGTGCCTTGATCCGACATTGCTCTTAACGAAAGAGGAATGGAACGCATACGCAAGTGACAAATACGAAGGAAAACAGTATGTCCTCACTTACAATCTCCATCACGACCCAGAAATAGATAAATATGCCATGGCATTGAGCCGCAAATACGGAATACCTGTATGGAATATCAGTTATAATTGGCACGATATTATACGTAAGGGGCATTTGTGCTGGTGCCCATCAGTAGAAAACTTTTTGGGAATGATAAAACATGCAAGGTTTGTCGTGGCTGATTCTTTTCATGCTACAGTGTTCAGCATCGTCTTTGAACGGCCTTTCGTTACCATAACTCCCGAAATAGCAAGTAGCCGAATATCAAGCCTGCTTCATATGCTTGGCATTGGGGAACGGAATGTAGGGCGTTTTAAAGACACCTCTGTCATGGAACAGCCCATAGACTACCTGACCGTCAAACAACGTCTAAATGCAAAAATGAAAGAATCAATGGATTACCTTGTCAAAGCGACATCCTCTGCAACAAAATTTACACATAACAAATAATCTTATGCCTACATTAGCAAATATAGAACAATGCACAGGTTGCGCAGCTTGCAGCAATGCGTGTGCACACGATGCAATCAAAATGCAGGAAGATAAAGAAGGTTTTTTTGCATCCTGTCATTGACAATTCCGTTTGTATCCATTGTGGTTTATGCGAAAAGGTTTGTCCGGTTAACCATCCGGTATCCTTAGGAAAACCTTCACCCGTTGTTTATGCCCTATGGAGTGCAAAGGACAGGGCTGTCAGCAGTAGTGGTGGTGCTTTCTCCGCTTTTGCCAGGGCAATCCTTAAACGTGGTGGCTTGATATATGGAACTACTTACGATAAAACCTTATGCCTTCATCATACATCTACCGATTCAGTAGAGGGACTTAATGCGATGAGGGGATCGAAATATATGCAAAGCGAAATAGGAAATGTATTTCAAGACATACGCAGGGCGTTACGCGATAAACGCTGGGTATTATTCTGTGGAACACCCTGCCAAGTGGCAGGCCTTCGAGCTTTCCTTGGAAAAGACTATGAAACTTTGCTTACACTTGATTTGGCTTGTCACGGTGTTCCATCCAGTAAGATATTCCAAAGCTATTTGAAAAAACTAAGCATGAAGTATGCTTCAAACACCATACGGAACTATGAGTTTCGGAGAATGAATGGATGGGGATTTGCTCCGTCATTCACAGATGAGCACAACAGAAAAAAGCGGCTGTTCGGCACGGATGCACTATATATGGAGGCATTCAATGCTTCGGCCTTGTTTAGAAAATGTTGCTACAGCTGCCCCTATTCTTCAATCCCCCGCATCGGTGACTGTTCTATTGCTGATTTTTGGGGAATTGGAAGATATGGGAAAAAGTTCAAGCACGATGTGATGAAAGGGGTGTCATTGGTGTTGGTGAATACCTCCAAAGGAGATGCCATTTTCAAAGATTTGAAAGATGTTTTTGCAGAACAGCGGACATTGCAGGAAGCTTTAAAGGAGAATCCCAATTTGCATGAACCACCCCCCTATAATCCGCAGAGGGATGCTATCGTTTCCGCATTCCTTGACCCCAACCATTCATTGGAAAACATTGACAATGAATTTCATCTTTGTAGACCATAGCTTGAAGGCGACTATCAAAAACAAAGCTGACAAGATGGGATTATTTGATATTGTAAAACGGGTTTATAATTGGTATAAAGCCAATATTTAAGTTCTCACGTGTATGAATAAAGACATTGCGACAATGAAAACTATCGGTTACACAAAAATCTTGAACATAGATGCTTTAAGCATTACAGAGAAGCAACTATTGGAAATGATGGATTCCCAATTGGAAAGCAAGTCCGGTAACGGCGTATTGGTTACACCCAATTTGGATCATCTTGTGAAATTGCAGCGTGACAAGGCATTTTACGACTGCTATAAAAAGCGCAATGGGTAACTTGTGATTCAAGAATCCTGCAATTGTTCTCCAAGTTGTTGAAACGTCCCTTTCCAGAAGCTATACCAGGAAGTTCTTTCTTTTCTCATTTCTATGAACATGAAAAGCACAACGTCAATTGCAAGATATTTATTCTCGGTGCTATGGATGGGGTTGCATTGGAAGCACAGAGACGGATTAACGAAAAAGCAGGACGGCAGATAGTCGTTGGGGCATACTCTCCCAGCTATGGCTTTGAGAAAAAGGAGGAAGAAAACAAGACTATCTATGAGATAATCAACAAAAGCGGGGCTAATGTGGTTTTGGTTGGGGTTGGATGTCCCAAGCAGGAAAAATGGATTTTCAACCATAAGGACAAGATGCCTGATGTCCGTATTTGGATGGCACTTGGAGCTACAATAGACTTTGAAGCCGGCAATATCAAACGTGCCCCAAAAATATTCCAGAAGCTATACTTGGAATGGTTTTACCGCTTTTTGATGGAACCCAAAAGGATGTTTAAACGATATTTCATCGATGATATGTTATTTTTCTACTACTTCGCAAAGCAATTGTTAGGCATATACAGAAATCCGTTTGGCCATGATTTATTTGCGGAATAGTTTGCAGATTAAGGCTATAGGCAGTAAAACCATAGCAATCAGGTAAGCGCATATCAGCTTAAGGGGGAAGAGAAATTTTGCATATTATGTTCATTTGGATATGCAAATATATACATTTTAGCTGAATATAATAGCAAAATACAGCATAAGTCACAATACATAAAAAATGGAGAGTCAATGACATGATAAAAACGCATAAAACAAAAAAACTAAACACAAGACTCTCTATGCGGAATTTTTTGTTTAACGGCTTTGCTTTGTGTAATATCAATGCAGGTACTGGGACAACAACCCTATGGTACTACTGGACTGATTTCTGCACCTACTGCCGAAATGCAGAAAGATAAAACTATCATGATTGGCGGTAGTATGATAGACCACAATATCTATCGTAGTAGTTATTGGAGTAATTCAAGGGAATATGACCTTTTACTTACAATTACTACTTGAACATCACCATCTTCCCATGGCTGGAGGTGGCATATACATGCACTTTGGTAAAAGGCGTGCATGGCAGCAGCTATTGGCCGCAACAGACATGGGGCAAGTTCACCAATCAAGACCGCTCGTTTCATGGACGCTTGCGTCTGTAGAAAGAAGGCTGGTGGAAGCAATGGACGCCCCAAATTGTATTGGGAGCCAATGACCCGGGCAGTTATGAAAGTTCAGGCGGCGGAAACATCACCTTTGACAATGTGGGCGAGAATACCGATCACCTGACTCGCTTCTATCTGGCAGCCACCAAACATTTCACCTTCCAGCAATGGGGAACATTGGGCGTACACGCTTCCGTTATCCAGTTTGACGGATTGGATTTTGACAATGACCATGTTTTTACTCTTGGTGCAAACTTCCGTTTCAACAGACAAGGAGACAGCTTCTGTACAAAAGCCTTGAACGGTCTGAACCTGATGGGTGAATATTATGACGGTGTGGTGAACGTGGGTGGCAATTATGCCGTGTGGAAAGACCGCATCAATCTGACGGCTTCGCTCTATGACGGAAGGTATTGGTCGGTGGGACTGTATTTCAGGGTGTGCTTGAAATAAAACGTGGTCCACAGCGTATTGTCAGAAGTTAAAACAATGAGTAACGCTCTCTTTTTAGCTATAGCTCATCATCATGTTGCGTAAATACCAACATACCATTAAACATTTTCTCTTTTCTGAATGGGCACAGCATTCAAGTATCATGATTCAGATGCCCACAGGAACAGGCAAAAAACACACTTGCTTGCTTCGGTAATTTATGACCATTTGAAAGAAGGGCAATACCAATGCGTGTGGATTGTCGCTCATCGTCGGGAACTTGTGGAGCAGATTGAGGAAACCGTCGCACGCTATGGCATATCCAAAAGTGACGAACATGTGAAGGTGATGTCCATCCAGTGGCTGTCAAGACATTGGGAGGACGTGAAAGATGAAAGACCGAGCCTGATTGTGATAGACGAAGCGCACCACACACTTGCCGAGACATACAAGGAGCTGTGGACGCGCTATCCGAATGCAAAGAAACTCGGCATGACCGCCACGCCCTGCCGGTTGAACCGCAAGGGGTTCACGGACTTGTTTGACACGCTGATAATATCAGACAGCATCGCGGACTTCATTCGTCAAGGGTGGCTCTCCGCTTTTTGACTACGTGTCCATACGCCCGAATAGTGAAGACCAGCGGTTGATAGACGGTCTGGAGAAACGTGGCGCGGACGGGGACTTCCAGGTGAAGGAGATGGATTCCGTGCTGAACAGACGGCCAAGCATCGAGCGACTGTATGAAAGCGTACGGCAATATGCTAACGGAAAGAAAGGCATCGTGTATGCTGTCAGCATCAGCCACGCACGGAACATCGCCGAATACTATAATAATAAAGGTGTGAATGCCGTCGCTATTGACAGCAAGACGCCCGCCAGGCTGCGCAGACAAATGGTGGGGGACTTCAGGCAGGGCAAGATACAGGTCCTGGTGAACGTGGACGTGTTCAGCGAAGGGTTCGATTGCCCTGACGTGGAATTTGTACAGCTGGCCCGTCCTACCCTCTCGTTGGGCAAGTACCTGCAACAGGTAGGACGGGGACTGCGCAAGACGGACGGCAAGGAAACCTGCATGTTGATAGACAACGTGGGGCTGTACCGTCTGTTCGGGTTACCAACCGCTTACCAGGACTGGCAGGCCATGTTCGAGGGACGGTTGGCAGGAAAAGGCTATCCAACCGCAAACGCAAGAAATATTTCCTGTATGGCTGCCGGGCAAGTGAAGGACGAGGCTTTGAATGCGGACGGTTTGCTGGAGACGATTGTTTCGCACAGACAGTTGATGGATTACCTGCAAAGCGGTTCTTCCCTGTTTGATAATAACGCTTCGCAAGCAGAAGCCCTGAAACCATATAAAGACCGTCAAAGCGGACTTTGGGGATTGAAGCAAGGACAGACCATTACCGCCAAAGCGCAATACCGCACCGTATTTGACGTGAAAGACTATCGGGCAGCCGTAAGATTCGAAGACAACCGGGTCGGCATCGTGGATGGGAACGGGAACATACGGATAAAGCTCAACCGATACCGCTACATGAAATTCCTGCCGGACGACATTGGTGCCGTGACGGACAATGCCGGACATACATTCTACATCGACTTGAAAACATCCAAGCTGTATAACGGGAAACCGGAAGTGCTGAAATATGGGAGGATTGAGATGCTGAGGGTCGGAATGCTGTATTACAGCCGCACCAAGCATGTCTATAAGAGTCCGTTGGGAATAAACAGCTTTGACTTGGTGCCACGGGGATTCTACCTGCGGATTTACACCAACCTGGCTGACAACAGCAAGTTCAGGCATATAGACGGCGGGGATGCCTTCCTCAACCGGGATTGCGTGTGCGTCTTGGCGGATGACGAAGATGATTATTATTGGTTCTGCGGCGAACTGGCCGACGGGAGCATTGTCGTCGCCGACGAAAAGGGAAATTACTTCCACGCAATGGAAAGCGGAAAAAAGGAATGCATTGCCCGCGAACATCCAAAGTCGCAAGACGAGGATTTTGACGTTGTCATGCCACGCCTGAAAGCGGAAGCCGGGGCGAGAGCCGCAAAGATGCGTGAGGACTACCGGCGTGAGCAAGAACGGAAGCGACGTGAGCGGTTGGCGGGAATGCAAAATGCCGTCCCTTTCCAGTCAGGGGCGAAATGGGGGCTGAAACTTGGCGGCAAGACGATAGTCCCTCCGATATACCGCAACATCCGGCCGCCCGTAGGCGTATATTGCGCCGTTGAAACCAGCCCCCGGCAATGGGGTGTCATCATGCTGGACGGACGGAAGGTACTTGAGGCGAAATACACGGATGTGGAGATAAACATCGACGGAACCGCCCGATTGACCGTTTTCCCGGGAAAGACGAAGACCGTGAAGCTGGAAACTTGAAACTAAAAGACGAATCCGATGGAGACAATAAGACCCTGTCGGATTTTTTTTTGTCTTTCATCATTTGGCATTTACAAAATAATTGAATGTTTTTGTTTGGGTTTCAGATACAATGAGAATTAATCATTGGAAATCGGTATCAGCAATTTGATGAAAACATAAAGTGCCGCTCATGGATATTCTGTCAACGTAGTCCTGCTAGTGAGATTATGAATAACAATAATTTACTCTGAGATAATTCCTCTTTATAAGGGAATAGGCGTTTTCAGTAAGAATTAGTGTTATTTTCATTTATTCACTAGCAACACCTCTGGCCGATAGTTCCACAAACGGCAGGACTTGTAGATACTGACCTCCATGGCGATTTACTCGGTTGATTTTGCTCTTATTGTTTAGTCTGTTATTTCGTCAACCCATTTAACAGCTCGACATTTTCACTTCGCCCAATCTTCAAGTCTTATTCCTGGTATCCGTTCAAAGTGTCTGGTATTCGATGTCACCATTGTCATCTTGTTCACAATGGTGGCTCCGATAAGCAAATCAAAATCATCAAGGCGCAGCTCTTTTTTGTTCCAGCTCGGCCTTTAACTTTCCATACAGTTTCAGGCTTGGATACATAGGCAAAACCTTGAACATACCCTTAATATTGTCAACGTCGTCAAAATGTTCAGGCCTGTTGCTTTTTGCAGCTCCATAATACAGCTCGGCGATTGTGACTTCCGACACATAACATTTCTCGAATGACACATCCAAAACCTTCTCACGTATTCCGTACTTGTCTTTAAGCAGGGAAATACATATATTTGTGTCTAAAAGGTATTTTGCCATAGTGATTCAATGCTACCAAGTTGGAACTTCACGTTTAAAAAACCTTGACTTGCGTAAGTCTTCAGCAATTTCCTCCGGTGTCCTGTCACCGCCCCAATCTGTATGGAAGCAATCGAACACATGAATGTCCTTAACCTTTTTTTCTTCTTGTTTTTGATTATCGAATTTGTCAACTTGGATATCAAGTCGAGCTTTTCCTTATCCGACAAAGAAGACAAGGCGTTCATGTAAATATCCGTTATGCTTACCGTTGTTCCCATGAATGTAAATATTAAATTGGGCGACTAAAAATGTTTATCTTCTAAAGAATATCATTGTGAATGGCATTCTCCTTTATTTGCAAAGTTAGTATAAAGTGTTGAATTTTCAAAGCAAAAAGTATTATAAAAGTTGAGCTTTGGAATATTGGTTACTTCAATTAGTTACTTCATACCATAAAAATATGGTTAAGATTTTCCTATTTTCAGTGATAAGTACAAGCATTATTTCCTAAAACGGAGGAAACGCAAGCAAATAATTTCATCCTAAAATGGAAATAAGAACAAGCCCCTTCATTCCATACCTTTTGTCTTGATATGGTTTGAAGGGGCTTTTTGTTTCATTTGTTTTATGCCATCTTATAGTTTTTCTGAATTCAATTGGCTAATCCTGTATCTTTTCCCGTACTCTTTCCTCTGGTACAACTCGTTTCTCTTGCTCCCGAACTTTCCACGGTTTGAATTGTAGTTGTTGATTGTCATTTCCTCTATGTCCCTTTCGTCTATCCCGTGCCTTCCGAATGTCGCTTTCAGATAGTCCATGGCAACATCAAAGAGGACGCCGTAAAGACACAACCACTTGGCCCTTGATAATATTGACTTGTGCCTGTTCCCGTCCTTGTATGAGTCGGGGTATTCCTTTCTCCAGAGTTTGTCAATATAGTTGGTGAGCTGTTTGTCCTTCCATTGCAGTTGAAATATGGAGTTGAGTTTCATTTCATCTTCTGTATGCTTGAACTCCTTGCTTGACCATCCCTTGTTGTAATCCTTCTTTGGCGGGTCTGGAATGCTTGGGTCGTAAACGAAATGGTATGGGGTAATATTGTCCCTGTTAGGATTTAGCCATACATCAGGGTCGTAGCTCAAGAAACACGTCCTGCTCAAATTGCCGCACTTCTTGTCAAATTCATCGGTGTTGGGATACAGTTTGAGCTTCACCTGCCAGAATAAGTTGTAATGGTGTTCCGGATTTGTATTGTCATGGAGTATCGCAACCTTGAGGCCCTTGTTGCTTGCAGAGAACCAGATTGCATAGATATAAAGTCTGTCTGCATATCGGATTAGCTTTTCCTTGAATTTTGCAGCAGCTTCATGGTCCGGGAATTTGTCAAAGTCAAGGATTAGGATGTTGGAGTATTCCCGCAAGTTGTTCAAGTCGTCGTTCCTGTAAGAGAATGTTCCAGAAGGCGCAATCATGGGGAGTTTCTTTTTTCTCCTTCTTGAAATCTTCTTCGGTTATTTGGTTTCTTGCTATTTCAGTCTGTTTCCTTAATCCTTCGTCCTTCGGTATTATTTCAAGGAGAACGTAATCAAGGCTGAGGAACCTTTTGCTTCTTGAGTCTTCCGAGTTGTTGTAGAAGCTGACTGTGTTTTTGATTTTATTGTTTGTTTCCATAGCTTTATTTTTTAATTTTATTCTTGGTTTGCCTGTAATGCTTAGAATGTAACTTGCTCATTTTCGGTTGACATTCCATTGATTTTTCATCTTCTTGTCATTGGTTTTGTTTTGTCTTTTTATCTTCGTCAAACCAATAAAAACGGAAGGCGACATCATAATTCAAGACCTGTTGTATGTTTTTCTTTTTGTCATGGCTGTAATTTATTTTGTTTTTCGTTGATGTTTGATAGTCTGTGAAAGGAAGTCAAACTAAAATCCCCATTCCATCCTTTAGTCATAGCATCCAAGTTTATTTTTGTTTTCTTGTTTTTCCCCCGATAACCATAGAAAGAATTAAATGTCTTATGTCTTTGTTTCATCATACGGACTAAGGAATGTAAAGGAAAGACAAGAGAGTGACTTCGTCCCTTTGACAGTGGAGAGAAGAGAGTATTTTATTTGTTCATTTTCTTCTCCACTATCATACACTGCGAAGCAAGTGTTTTTGTTTTCTTATTTATCTTATTCTTAGGTACTATTTTTTACTTCTCTATAATATTAATACGTAGGTCGAAAAATAGTACCTTGTAATATTATCCACTCATTCCTGTCTTATTAGCTTATTTACAGGAAAAGAGGATTTTATATGTATAGGTGCTATTTTTTACTTCTCAATAATAGTAATACGTCTATCGAAAAAAGCACCTTACAATATCATCCTTTTTTATCCTTGCCCTGTTTGCTTGTTTCACATCCAAGATAAAAAGAACAACATTTAATAACCCGGCTTTTTGAATCGAGTACCTAAGCTATTTGTATTCCATTATCGCCAAAACAAGACAGCCTTTTTATATTCGGCTTGTTTGACATTTTACATCTTGGCTTGGTTTACATCCCATCAAGCCAAACAAACCAAAGACAGGAATAGGATTTAATTGTCACTTCTCTCTCTTTTATGTTTTATCCTTTGTCGATGGTGAAAATTGATGTTTGTTTTTGACCTTGTCCTAAAACCTAAGACTGTATTTCAATGGACGGACTATCAACATTTTCTTCTTGTCATAATGGAAAATGAGAAAGACTTAATTAATGGGAGAGGCTACGCCCTCCGACAGTGGAAAGAAGAGGATATTGTTGTATATTTCTTTCTCCTCCACTTTCCTGCACCGCGAAGCAGGTGCTTATCTGTTTTCTTCTTTATCCCAATTATTCTATTTCAATTATTCCATTTCATTATCCATTAGGTACTATTTTTTACTTCTCTATAAATTAATACGTAGGTTGAAAAATAGTACCTGGCTTAATAATGACGGAATGGCAAAAACAAACATGATTCAAGCCGCCAGTGTCTTTTCTCCCGATACGATGTCAAGCGTTATACCGAGTTTCCCAAGGTTTTCAATTAGGGGCTTGTATCTTTGTCTCTTCCTGTCATGCCTCGTAATACCCAACAATTCAAAGGAAGCCAAACGTCACCTCCTTCTTGTATTCCTTTCCCTGGACTATGGCCTCTTTCATCTTGTCGTCACTTCCGGCCAACAAGACAATTTCTTCCTTGACGTTCTTCCTTATGTTCAGGCTTTCAAGTTTAATCCTCCAGTCCTCGTGCTTGATAGGATTTCTCTCTTCGATTTTGTTCCTGTTAAAGTAAGAATCCATCCTTGAAATGAAATCCTGGTTGAAGTCGTCGGTGTAAAAGACTGTGTATCTCTCTCCCTCGATGTGTTTCCTTATGCCGATTCTTGTTATGAGCTGCGAGAAATACCAATCCTTATGGGCCTGTGAATCCGTCCTTGTACCGTATGCCTTCCTGATTTTCGCGGCTTCGGTATTAGGCAAGTTCCAGTCTCCGCAAAGGATTATCTGCTCCATGTCCCTGAATTTGTTTGTGCTTTTGTTGTCCGTCGCCCCGTAATAAGTGACATGGAAAAGGCTTGGACTGACATTCCTTTCAACAGTTCTTTCCTTATCCTGCTTGCGTAAGAAGAAACGCCGGGACTTTCATCTTCTCCGTTTATGTCCTTCCAACAGACAACCAACGTGGGCTTGATGATGAGTTTTGCGATGTTGTCAAGGAAAGAGCTTAACTTCACTTCATCAACGGCTTTCCTCTTGACACCGAACTCCAACCTTGCAAAATCCGTGACGGTGTTGTATTTCTCCTTGACATCCAACAGCTTGAAGCACGACGAGCCTCTCAGCAATATGTCAGCAGCCCCCTCGAAAACCAGTATGTAATTCTTCATAGTGACATTTCCGGGGCAAAGGTCTACGGGGTTGAACGTTATTCCGACCTTTTTGCATCCTTGTCGGAGAGCATCCAAGTGTCAAAACATTTGGGTATGAGGTTCAGCACGACATCCCTCTTTATCCTGTCTATCTTGCAGTCGCGCTTGAAGAAGTCGTTGCCGGTACCCCTTATGAAAGCGTCATAGAACAAATCCAGCTCGTCCTTGCCCTTGCTTACGATTTTGCCATCACCGTCAACCTTTCCGAAAACCCCCAACAACGTCCTGTCAAATTCCACGAAAGGATTAATAAAGGTGGGAGTCTCGTCAAAACGACATACTTCCTCAAATCGTCCCTCGACATCAAGGAACTGAAATCACCGTCAAATGGTCTTACCTCCTCCTTCGGCTTGTAAACGAGGAAGTAGTTGACGAGGTCGGTCCAGAAGCGCACATGGGTTATCAGGATTACTTTCTTGTCCAATAATATCCCTGGGTTGTTCTTGTAAATGTCGAAGAAATGCGACCACCTTGAATCGCTTGAGACTATCATCACGTCGTCAAACCTCAAATCGCATGAAGCCGAGTTTACAAGCTCACAAACAATCCAATCGTACATCTTGCCCAGTTCCTCGTTCGTATCGACACAGTAAAGTATTCCGTCATCGTGTTTCTGTCTTATCAGGCTTTTTATCGACTCTGTTTTTCCCGAACCTTGGCCGCTGGAGACCAAATATCCACCATGCTTGTCAGGCACGTCAATCACACCGGTCTTGAGTCTCATCGTAAACCCGTCCCCCGTAAAATGAGGGGATATGTTGAACAGTTCTTTCATGACATAGTTCCTCCTTCATTTTCACCCTCAACATCGTCAACCACCTCCCATTCGCCGCTGTGTCTCATTAAAAGGAATTCATAAAGCGACATTACATCCTCCTCGGTGAAAAATCCGGGGTCAAGGTCGTTTTGTTCATTTTCCATAACCCTGAAGTCGTCCCTTATCTGTTCCAAAAGCTCCGACTTCTTCAAAATCTTCTTCTCGTTCATAACATTCAAAAATTTAATCGGTTTGTTTCTCACAATCAAGGGACAAGGTTCGGTGTCCATTCCCTTACAACATTTAAGTTCATCAGTTGCAAAAGAGAACGCCAAACCTCATCCCCTCAAAAGAGTTTCAAGCAACGGTCAGATGTGTTGGAACCTGTCCTGCTTTTCCATGTAATCCCACTTGTCACCGTTCCATTTCCTTCCCAGGGCGTTCATGTCATCCACTTTCCTGTTGTGGTATTCCCTGTACCTTGGGTCGCTCCTGTCCGTCCACTCGAGGTTGTCTGAGCTGAAGTTGAGCCAGTCGTTGTCCTTGTGGAGTATTGCCGGGTCTTTGAATTGTTCCTTGTTACCATTTACGAATCCGGCAAATTCCATCAGCCTGTCAACATCAATCCGTTTCCATTCATATCTTTTCCATTGCCTGTGATGGACTTCGTATTCGACAAAAGGCTCTATTGGAACACGCATGTCCAGGTCTCCGTCACCAATGCAATTACCAACCTCGCAGACTTCCTTGCCTTTGTAAACTTTGCCTGATTTGGTTACAGTCAGGCCGTTGTTTAATTTTACCTGTTGGGCATTTCCTTTACTGTTTCTTGATTCTATTTTCATCTTCGCCTCCTTTCCTTGAATTGATTAATAGTTCTACATCAAATTCATTCTTCAAGAACCTCCGCAAAGCGTTATAGGCGTCGGCTCTTTTCCTTTCTCTTGGTATTACGGTCAGCAGCTCCGCCAAGTCAACCTTGATGCAGAGTCCGGTTTCAAGATTGCGCCCGATATACTTTTCAAGGGCTTCAACGTCGGCCTTGAACTTATCCGGCACAATCACTGTGTTCGCTTTACGTTCGATGACATCAGGAGAAACACTGTCCTGACGGTTTTCCGGGTACTTTACTTCACCGGAAAACAAATTATTCAAACACTGTATTATCATGTGTTTTTAATTTGTTTATTTCATCATTTAGGTTTTGAGTCCTTCGGAAGCGCATTTTGACGGTTTGGGACTTCATCTGACTCTTATTACACAGATTAGGATTTCAGGGTCTATGAAGCGCGTTTTGACGATTTGGGACTTAGTCTGACATATTCCATTGATTAGGATTTGGAGGCTTTTGAAGCGCGTTTTGACGGTTTGGGGGCTTGGTGTTCTTAAAATATTGAAACTCAGTCTGTTATCTTCCTGCTTGTAAAAGGCGGTGAATCAGCTTCCAATATGCCGTCTTTCACCTTTCAATTCACCGCCTTTTACAATGCTATTCTGTACCTTTTGCAATATGCCTTGTTTTCGGTCTGTTTCACGATGCAAGTTGAGAACCGCCGAAAGCCTTAATGATGAGGGGAAGTTCGAGAGACAACCCTTATCCGACGGCCCATGCAAAAGGTCGTATTCGGATTACAGCTTGGCTTATGAAATGAAGAAAGAAATAATGGGTCAGGCAAAAATCAGGCAGGAGACGCCACAAGTGAAGAACCTGTGGAAAAGGTTGCGGAATTGGAAAGGCGGCAAGTCGATGGCCCAAGGTGACGACCCATGGCTGATTATCTTTGCCTTATGCGCAGTTTAATGAAGCGTGGTGAACCTGAAACTATAAGTCCGGGATGTCTTGCGAAGAGCAGGATGTTCCGGTTTTTTTGTTTTTCCATTGTGGTGCTTGTGAAACTCTTGACCGAAGGGAGCCGCTAGTGAACAGGTGAAAATAACACTAATTTTTACTGAGAATGCCAAGTTTCCTATAAAGAAGGGTTATCTCAGAGTAAAAAGTGTTATTCCTTTTCTCACTAGCAGAACTACATCGGCGGAATATCCATAAGCACCACTTTTATATTTGGCTTGATTTTATATCTTTCAAATACCTGTGGTTTTCTTACCTTCTAACCTTCTAACCTTCTCACCTTCAATTTGCCTTTAATTTTCTTCCGTCTGTAAAACCCCGAAAACCTTAATAATGTATTAGTAAACAACATTATTAACATTTTAACAACAGACAATTATGGAAATCAAGAACATTTTGAAGACTGGTTATCACGTAATAGTGGTAACGGTAGCTTTAATCGAGGCCTTTGAGCTTGGCAAGAACCTCATAGGCAAGTGCAACAAGAAGACCGTTGGAGTTTCAGACACTGCGGTTGACACAAACGACGTTGAGAGTGCTTAGCGAAAAAAGACCTCGACGTTCTTATTAATCTCTTTGAGGGAGTAACGACACTTCTGAAAGGAATAAAGAAATTGATGGTGACTTTTGAGAAACTTTTTTGAATCTCGGAAGCCACCATAAGTTTCTTTTTCAACGCTTAATACTTTTGAACATGGAAGAAACAAGGAAACAATGCAGCATAATACCGATAAATGGCGAAGCTGCGAATAGACCGGACGACAAGGCGAGAATAATACGGATGCCCCAACGTCCGGTCCTTTACTTTTTCAACATCGGGTGAAACGAAACTTATTGTCAAACAATCAAACAACAAGCAATATGGAAAATCTTTTCAAGCAACAAGGAACAATGGCTTTGCCTGTTGAACGTAAGGCCATTGCAAAGGAACAGGATGAAGCAAAAGAAGAAAGGCATCCCAACTTCATCGAATCGAACACTCAGGCAATCACTTTGAGAGACCTGACGGATAAGAACATAATCCCGACTTTCAGCGACAATTCATTGACAATCAGCCATCAGAATTTCATCGGGGCAGTAACAAAGGTAGCCAACAACGTGTTCGGAGAGCTTACACCCATTGAATGTCGTGTTTCACATCCAATAATAGGCCGTGTTCCTTCAGCCCAACATAAGAAAGCATCTGAATTATTGGAAAGCGAAAAGACAATATTCTACCAGCGCATGGCCTTTGTCTGCCACGTATTAGACTTGTCACGGGAAATCAACGGCCAAATGGTAAACCTCTGCATAGGAGGCGTAAGGGCTTACAACGAGGACAAGCTTTACAGCAGGAGGTCGCCGATGAAATTCAAGGTCTTCGTAGGTTGGCAGGTAAGGGTGTGTTCAAACCTTATGCTTACTTGCGATGGAAATTCGGGTATAATCGAATGCATGACTGAAGCTGACATAATGCAGAAGACCCTTGAGCTTTACAACGGCTTTGAGCCAATGATGGACGAGACGTTGCAACGACTTGAGAACCTGCACACCACACCCATATCCGAGGAGCTTTTCTGCAAAATCATCGGTCGCATGAGGCTCTACCAAGCATTGCCGGTCAAGGAACAAAAAGAACTTCCACCGCTTACCCTCGGCGACTCTACGGTAAACGCAATGGTCAAGAACTACGTGACAAACGAGAACTTCGGCAAGAAAAACGGTGAAGACATAACCTGCTGGAACTTCCTGCAACTGGCCAACGAAGCGGTGAAGCAAACCTACATTGACAAGTTCTTGGACAGGAACCAGAACTGCACCGACTTCTCAATGGGAATACAAAAGGCGATTGAAGGCGAAGATACCGAAGGCTATTCCTGGTTTATCAACTGACAGGCAACCGAAAAACAGGAAACAAGGAGATACACAATTTCAGAATAAAAACGATTTTGTGTGTTTCCTTTTTTCGTTTGAGTGAATTGAAACTAAATCAACAACAACTTTAAAACAACAACGATTATGACAAAATTCCAAAGACCACAACTTCCGAAAGACATCACGGAAGAAGAAAGAAGGGCGGTTATGTTCGACGCCCTTTACTCGCTTGACCTCTCGGACAAGTTAGAGAAACGAGACAACGACAAGTTAAGCTATCTTTCATGGGCTAACGCTTGGGCGGAATTCAAACGTGCCTATCCAAATGCAGAGTACAAAATCATCAAGAATCCTACGACAAGCCTTCCTTATTTCAATGACCCGGAGATAGGAATAATGGTATATACCGAGGTCACAGCGGACAACCAAACCTACGAGATGTGGCTTCCTGTAATGAATGGGGCGAACAAAGCGATGAAGGAACAAGCCTACTCTTATCAGGTTTATGATACTTACAGGAAGCAATATGTCGAGAAAACGGTTAACGCTGCAACCATGTTCGACATCAACAAGACCATAATGCGGTGCTTGGTTAAGAATTTGGCGATGTTCGGATTAGGATTGTATGTCTATGCAGGTGAGGACATTCAAACGAGGAAATACTGCAAAATGACAGCAACCTTCAGAAGAAGCAACAAACAAGAAGGACGAAAGCAACGACTATCCAGCAGCCAACACAAGAGAAATATGCAGGAATTAAAGCGGCTTTGTCTTATTGCAACGACCAGACTTCGCTTATGAACCTTTACAAGCAACACCAGAACGAGGTGGAGAACAACGCAGAAATAAAGGCATTGTTCACAGAAAGAAGGCAGCAAATACAAGCCGCATGATTTTCAAATGAAAAATGAATAATGAACAATGGAAAATCAAATAAGCAATGAATGATGAAAAATGAACAATGAAAAATCAAAGGAAATGGAAACGACAAGGATTGAATTAAAAGACAGTGGGGTTCTTTTCAACAAGGAACTCCACGAATATTGGCTGGGGAACAAACAGCTAAGCGGAATTACGGGAATGCTTCAAAGGCAACTGTTTCCCGACGAGTTTGACGGAATACCCGACAATTTGCTCCGGGAAGCGGCAAGATACGGAACTGAAGTGCATGAAAGCATAGAAATGTTTGACACTTCCTGGCTCAATGACGGGACACAAGAAGTTAAGGACTACATCAGCCTTTGCAATGAAAACGGCCTTGTGCATGAACGCTCCGAATACACAGTGACAGACGGAGAAAACTGGGCAAGCAACATAGACAAGGTTTACAGAATATCCGATGATACGTTTTCCTTGGGTGACATCAAGACCTACGGCACAATGACATCGGAGAAAATTGAAAAGGCGAGGTGGCAACTCTCAATCTATGCTTACTTCTTTGAATTGCAGAACAAGGGCGCAAGTGTGGATAAACTGTTCATAATCCATCTAAGGAACAAGGAAAAAACTGACGGGACTTTCGACCACAGAGCAGAAATATTGCCTGTGGAAAGAATATCGTCACAAACCTGCAAGGAGCTTTTGGATGCCGACCTACAAGGCAAACAATTTGTGAACCCTTACTCAATTCCCGACAAGTACAAGGAAAAGGAAAGTTACATCAGGCAGCTAATCCGGACCAAGAACGAGACGGAAGAGGAACTTTCAAGGCTCAAGTCGGAAATTCTTCAGGACATGGAAGCAATAGGAGCAAGGACATGGGAGACGGAAACAATGCGGCTCACAAGGAAAATGCCGAGTGTAAGGGTTTCTTTCAACGCCGCGAAGTTCAAGGAAGACCATCCCGAAATAGACTTCACACCATACGAAAGGACTTCAAACGTTTCAGGCTCGCTTCTCATCGCTGTGTAAGACAGGCAAACAAAAAAATGTGAACAACGAAAAAGGAGAATCAACAAACCAAGAACAAGGAACAAATAAATAAACAAAACAAGTAAAACAACAATCAAAACCCAATCAAGACGGGGCGTATCACAAGAAACAAATACAAGTGGTGCGTCCCGTCTTTTGTATTCATAAACCGAATGTCAAACAAACAAAAACAACAGAAGCCATGCTTTATTACAATTTCAACTACAAAGAATTTACCTACCGTTTCGGAATGACGGAACACAACAACGGAAAGAAAAGCAGACGTAATAAGGTTCTGCTGAACTTCAGCAAGGACAGGAACCTCCTAAAGGAGTGTATCAAAAAGAACGATTTTACTTTGCTGAACATCCCCAACGTAGCGGAGTTCAAGAAAACGATGTTCAACAAAGTAATGGAGGAAGGCGGACAAAGCGAAAACCTGCCGTACAAGGTGGAGCTGATAAACTACACCTTCCGCTCAAACAAGTACGGCACGGACGAAATGAAGGGACTATGCGAGGACTCGGACTACAAGAGCATCCGTTACGTAAACCACAAGAACAATGGCCGGATTTTCAAGATGAAAGCCGGGAAGTTCATCCGCAACCTAATCCTTGAAACCGAGTTCGGACGGAAACTGAGCGAGCCAACGCTCATCTATTTGCAGGAAACATTCTCCGAGGACTGGCAAACCTACTCCATGTCAACCCTTCCCAAGAACAACCTCTATGTCAACGACAACTTTCGCGACATCTACAGCTCCAGCGAGTGCGAGGGAGATTTCTGCTCGTGCATGATGAACAGGGGCTTCCATACATTCTACAAGGATGCCGTAAACGCAAGCGCGGCATACCTGAGGAACGCCGAAGGCAAAATCGTGGCACGTTGCGTAATATACAACGAGGTTCACGAGGAAGGCTCTGAAAAGGTCTGGAGATTGGCTGAAAGACAGTATTCCACAAACCAAGACAACCTTCCCAAACGGGCACTCATCGAAGCCCTCATCCGGGGAAACCACATAGACGGCTACAAGCAGGTAGGATTCGACTGTCACAACGCCAAAGGATACGTCGATATATACGGAAATTCATTGGAAGACAAGCGTTTTTACATTGACTGCGACCTGGAAACCTACGAGCTGTTGAGCTACCAGGACAGCTTCAAGTGGTACGACATCTCAAAGCGCAGGGCGTATAATTTCTCCGACGTATACTATGACTACTGCCTCGACACGACGGACGGAAGCATCGACGGGGACGACGACGAGAACTACGACGAGTTCCACGACGAATACACCGACTCCGACACCGTGACGGTAATTTACCACGGAAGGGAGATGACTTGCAGCGTTGACAGCCTGGAGGAGTTCGTCTGGATTGAGTCCGAGGAAATTTACTACCACAAGGACGACCTTGAGATTTGCCCCGTGTGCGATGATTGGTTCTTGGAGAATGACGGATACAAGTCAGAGCTTACGGGAGAGACATACTGTTGCGTTGACTGCTTGAACCGGGCGGAGGACGAATACAGGGAAGAGCATTGTCCCGAAGAAATCGAACTCGCCTCTGCCGCTTGATGAAACGTCAAACAAGTCAAAAGCAACAAACAAAAAAGGAGAGCTGTGTAAACCAACAAGATACACGGTTCTCTTTCATATTTCAAACAATTAAACAACAAAAAGAAACAGTGAACAACATTACAACAACAACTAAAAACGAAAAAGTCATGAATTACAGATTATTGAAACAGCTATACAAAATCCACAGCAAGTCAGGCTTTGAAGGGGAAATCATCACCTTCGTCTGCAAGTGGATAAGCAAGAACATACCAAATTCAAAGCTCGATTTGGACTGGAACACTGGCAACATTTACATAACCAAGGGAAAGTCAAATGAATCCCTGCATCGTTGCGCATCTTGACCAAGTACAGGAACACCATCCAACGGACTTCGTAGCAATAGAAACACGGGACTTGATTTTCGGCTACAGCCACAAGGAAAGGGAAGTTCTGCGGGTTGGGGGCTGACGACAAGAATGGAATTTGGCTCGCACTGAAATGCCTTCAAAGGTTCGATGAAATAAAGGTCGCATTCTTTGTAGGCGAGGAAGTCGGATGTATCGGAAGCTCAAAGGCCAAGATGGACTTTTTTGAGGACTGTAGGTTTGTAATCCAGCCCGACCGAAGAGGAAGCAACGACCTCGTAACAAGCATATCGGGACTTTCTTTATGCTCCGACGAGTTCATAAAAAGACATACAGCCCCAAATGTTCGGTTACAAGGAAACAGACGGTTTGATGACCGACATCGAGCAACTGAAAGAACAAGACCTAAACGTCTCCTGCATCAACCTTAGCTGCGGTTATTACGAGCCGCACACCGACAACGAGTACACAGACAAGAAGGATTTGCTCAACTGCCTGTGCTTCATCGAGCATATCATAACCAACTGCAAGAAAACATACAGGCACAAGGCTGAATACGACGAGCGGGCGTATCTGAATTTCGCTTACTCCTCATGGGACATCTACGACGAACTCTTTGAAATCATCCGTGAAGCACTGCTGGCAGACCCGACGCTCACCCCGTCTGACATCTACGCTTTCTACGGCACGGATTACCCATTCACTATGGACGATTTCGCTATGGTTTACGAAGACGCCATGAACGAAATACTTTACGAAAAACAAGAGGATTGGCAATGAAAGGACACAAAACTTATCTTGCTGAATGTCAAGTAATTAGACAGACAAAGAATAACGACATTCCAAAAACACGGCAAAACGCATTTCAAAAGACGGCAAATTACAATACAAAACGTGGCCTTTTACAATGCGATTAACGGCATATTGGAATTTGAACAAAAACCAGCGAAACAACAACCAAAACAAAAGAGCGATGAAACACAAGAAAAACGAAAACCAAAGCGGTCTGATTATAAGGCTTTTCAGGCTGCCTAAGAAACTGGATTTTAAAGGAAAGGAAGTCATTGTGAAAATCATAAAACACATAATCCGAAAGTCCTGTAAAATCTGAAATCTCCAAGAACAAGGGATATGTGAAAACCGGGAATACAGTAAAACCCAAAATTTCACATATCCTCTTGTTTTTCACTCATTAAACGAAAAATATTAAGACTATGAACAGATACCATTTCAACGTGACAATCAACGGCGTGAAATTCAGGGTGAACGTAAACGCCAACAATTCAGTCTCGGCCTACGGAAAAGTAAAAAAGGACTTATCCCATGGCAAGTAAAATAACCCTTATAAGAGCGGAAAGAATATGGAACCGAAATATGTTATAATCCTCGACTTCTGCACCGGTGCCTTGAACATAATCAAGCTCACCGAAGAAGAACTGCTGGAATCCGAGAACTACGACGACTTCGAGTCTTTCCTGTCAACCCTTGAAGAAAAATACGGCTTCAAGTTAAATAACTGCCAATGGCTGACAACCGAGACATTGAACATCTATTGGTATGAAGACGGACGAGAAACAGACAGAATTTAATCACTAAACAACGACAGGACGGCCCAAATGAACGGGCTGTCCTTTTTTTATTTTTCGTTAAACCGTGAAATATGAATTCAGTGAAAGTCAAGAATAATTTGACAAATAACCGGATTAACGAATTATATGATTTATGTCAAACGCCTTTTCAAGGCCCTCCACTCTTCCTTATATTTCACAAATTCATCATACTCATTGGCATATCTGTTCAGTGTGTCAATAAGGTATCGGGCCATTTCATACATACGAGTTGCAAATAAAGTGGGGATGGCGTTTTCATCTTCACAATAATGCTTTTCGCTGTTTTCAATACCAACATTCATCCGCTCAAATGCAATACATGGATTCAAACCTCCTGGAACCAAAATATTCCCTAACGATTTTAATCTCTGGCTTCTCTCTGAAACAGTAAGGGGTATTAGTTGTTCCAAATCATGCTCCGGGTCACTCAGATAGCAATAATACAACCAAATTTCAAAACAAGGATTGCTTATAATCCACCGCCCCTGGCATTCAGCCGAAGTTTCTTTCATAATTTGCACCAACTGGTCATAAAATTCATCCACGTCAGACAAAAGGAAGACTTCATCCATCGCGTCGAGGTGAAATGTTTGGCCCTCTATTACGAACGCTCCGTTTTTATGAATTTCCAACCATTTCGCATTCATTTGGTAAGGTTGCAATCCTTGCCCCTTTTCCGACATGAATACGACTCTTAGCGAATGCAGCCTGCGTTGCTTGATGAGTTCACGGAGAAAATCCTTTTCTTTCTTTTCACCGCCGGAAAGGACGAACACCAAGTTGGAAGACAGTACGCCTTCCGGTTTCTGGTATGCTGACGGAATCTTAGAGACATCCAAATTATCCTGTCGGCTAACACCATTATCCGGCGTCGACTGGACTGCATCATTCGGGACACGCCCTGAAGCTCCTTTCGTATATGTCAGTTTCGATAAATCCATACGATGTCGTACATTTACATATCCATTTCGCCGATAAACGGAATTGCACCGTAACGTCCTTCAATGTATCCGTTTTCGATATTGATTGTATTGTGTATTTTAAAATCGTTGAGCGAATACATACGGCTGCCGCCATCTTTCTTTTCCACCAGCCATACTTCATCGGTACGGATGAAACTTTGGTTCAACAGACACGTCTGATGCGTCGTAAAGATTAATTGCCCGGTCGTCTCCTGTGATGAAAAATAACGGACCAGCTCACGAACCAAATGAGGATGGATGCTATGGTCAAGTTCGTCAATCACAACAGTTTTTCCAAGTTTCATCGCATCATACAAGGCTGGAACAAGAGACAGCAGACGAACCGTTCCGTCTGATTGGGATTGAATATCCATATCCCTGGAAAAACCGTTTTGCCCAAATTGCTCAAACATCATTTGGCTTATCTTCTTCACTCCCTTTTCCACACTTACGGCACGAGTGTTCCTGAAATCTATGACCTCTGACAAAACGCCAGAACGCATTTGTTTTACCGTTTCAACAGGCAATTCACCAACATCATGAGTGCTGACCCAGTCCTCAAAATTCTCGGTTTCAACTTTAACTCCGCTAATGCCCAAGTCTATGGCATTGAACAGTTCAGAGGCAAACTTGTTCAAGTCATCACTATTCTTGAAGAGACTTATCAATCCGGGACTGAAAGAGTGAAGCCCGATAATCAAGAGTTCCGCCTCAAACCACTTCCGGGCTTTATTTATATTAGCATCCGTCAGCACAGGCATATCGTTATTGATGGTCAACAAACTTGCAAACGGATTATTCCTCATCCACCCAAGAATCATTCTTTCAACCTCATCTGACACAGCCATAGCATATTGCACGTCCTCACCTTTACGAGTAAACACATTTGTATTTTCACTTACGCCCAAACCTCACACCAGCAAAGTCTCATACAGAATGCCCTGTCTACCTATTTCTACAGAATAAATAAACGGCATGCCCTCTTTGGTAATAAACTCTATGGTCAGTTCAATCGGTTGGGCACCGGCATCTTCCTTTAATGCAAAGAAATACCTTTCAATGCTTTCCTTACCCAAGAAATTCTTGTCAGTCGCCAACGCCTTTATAAAATTAATCCCTTTAAGCAGATTTGACTTGCCGGCTCCATTAGCTCCGTATATTGCCGCCATCTTTAGGATGGGCAAGCTGTCGTTAAGCACCTCAATATGATTGGATAAAGAGGTCCTTTTCATGTTTGGAAACATATCAAACTGGACTTCATCGTTGAACGACAAAAAATTCTTCAAGATAATGCGGAGTAACATAATTGGCTAAATTTTGGTTTATGACTTAATAAAATGCAACTATCCAGATGCAAAGATACAACGTTTTGGCTTATCCGTGAAATATTCACGCCACTTTCTTCAACATTATCCTTAAATGAAATTTAATCATCCAATTTTGTCAATCACACTCTTGAGCATTTCGTCATCAATGTCACGATACCTTACAAAAAGCCTTGCTTCCTTCGACATGACCTGACATTTTACCTATTATGTTCGGGTCGGAGACTTGCTTATATGCGATACCGACAAATGTCCTTCTGGCTAAATGGCTACTTGCTAATTCGTTAATTGGGCGCATCTCCATTTCGCCGGTCAATGCATTCCGGACCTCAACATTACGGGTTATGCCTGCAATAGTAAATATCTGCTTTATCGCATCATTATATTTTTGGTCTGAAATAAACGGGAACAGCCTGCCCTGCTTATCAATGCCCTTGTACTTGTTTATCAGGTCAACCGCAATAGGGTGCAATGGTATTCTTGCAACAACGGCCGTTTCTCCTTCATCTTTTGTCTTATGGGGAGTGTATGTCAAGATTCCATTAACAATGCTACGTTCCGTCAACTTTTTCAAATCGCTGACCCTGCAACCGACAAAGCAATGAAATACGAATATATCCATCTGTGTCTCAAGATGTTTGGTTGGCATTGGTGTTTGCGCTATTTTATCTCGCTCTTCTTTCGTAATGTAATAAGGCTTGCCGTATTTCTCAGAGCCAATCTTTACACCGTCAAACGGCTTATTATTAATCCTTCCTGTTTCATATAGCCAATTAAAAAATGCCTTCAGTTTCTTCATCAGCTTTATTACGGCATTCTCTCCCCTGCCTTCAACTTCATGGTAGCCGCTCTTTATGTTTGCGGGATAATTGTCAAGCATTGTCTTGAAAAGCCGCTTATATTTTACAGAAAGGTTCTTTTCATTTCTTAAATAATCCCTGAAATCTTCAATGTCATCCCTTGTCAGCATTTCAGGGTCAAACTTGAACTTACTTTCATCAGTCAACACTTTTGCCAAGTCATAACGATCCCTTGCCGCAGTTGCTTCATACCTTCTAAATCCTTCATATCTTGCGATGGCCCTGATAAGAACCCTGAATCCCTTTATTGTGGTCATAACTAAACTGTTTTTGCGTCAAATACACCTCGGCCTTACCATAAAACGTCTGTTCCTTCAAAACATCCTTTGGAGTATATTTTTCCGGATTGTTAAATCTATCAACAATCTGTTTAAGCCAATATCCCTTCACCTCGGATTTATCTGCGTCTTCATAACTCTTGATGATAAAGTCCTTAAGGCGAATTATCCGATTTTGTTTCTCTTGGATATTCTGTTTCTCGACATTGCTTATAACCCTCTGTTCATTAATTACAATCTCACCAACCCCGTTTAAAACGTAGCCTTTCTTCTCGGCGTTGGCCATAGTCGTTGTCTTTGTCATTTTCTTAGGCATTGCAACGCCAGCCTCCAACGTCTTAGGCCAATTTATTGTATACTCAAAATAATCCGGAGCAATAAAAACGCCGCTTTTTGCCCTAAGATTGAATTTGCTTCCTTGATAAAACCTTATCAGGATTTCACACGTTCCATCCGCCTGTTTCAATGTGGACAATCTTAAATCAATTTGAGCCATCCTTTCAAAATTTAATTCAGGCGCAAAGATAACGGTTCTCCTTTTTCTTCACAAAAATTTTGGCGTGATTTTGGCGTGATGCATGAAATCGAATGAAATTTGGCGTGATTTTGGCGTGCAACACAATTTAACACAAATCACATAATTAACTGTAAATCAAGAAAGTAACTTTTATTCACTTTCATTGAATTTCATAAAATTGCACTAATTGTGTTCCTATCGGGCGCACAAACATCTAAGGCTTGGAAGCAGGTTCCCCGCTTCCAAGCCTTAGATGTTTCTACGATGTCCTTCTTACGGGTGCTCCGCCCGAAGGGAAGGGAGTCAGAACTTCACCTTCCTCACCGTCCCGTCGGAATATTCCACTACATTGACCGCCCCACGGCGCGGAGCGTCGAGCAGTTCGCCCGAAAGGGAATACACGCGGCGCACCTCGCGCTGCCCTTCCGCCCGCACAGGCGCCACGCCCGCCGCCTCTTGGGCTTCGCGGGCCGCCTTGATGATTTTCTGTATGCGGGAGTAGTTGCCCGTATAGTCCACCTCATAGGCTTCCGTGAGCAAACGTCCGGCATACAGGCTGTCCGCCTCGGCCTTAATAGAGTCTATGGCCACTCTCATGCCCTCCAGTTCATCTTCGAAATCGGCAGCCACGTCGGGGCATTCCTCGCCGATGGTTTCCCGGGCGCGCTGCAGCCGGTCGTAAAGGCGGTCTATCATGATGACGGCCGTCTCATAAGCCTCGGTATTCATCCGCTCGACGAACTTGAAATTATTGGCTATCAGCGTGTCTACGACAGTCTTTCCCATCGTGGCGTAGCCCTCGCTTTCGTCCACGCCCACATAGTCCATCAAGACGATGCCCGCGGGCCCGGCCTCGTGCGTCCGGAAGTATTCCACGATGGCCTTGTTGGTGTAAGTGGCATTGTCGCGATAACCGTCGCTCATGGATATGTCGTTCCCCAAGAGGTTCGACACCTTGGAATATCCCGATGCGAAGTTATACACCCAGACGATGTCCGAGGCCTCCTTCACCGCATGCCGCGTGCTGAAGTCCAGCATCGTCCCGATGGCCTCCACTTTCTGGTCCAGCACGCCGTCCTCGTGCGTGTCCGAAAGGTCTTGCATGTAGAGCGGGCTGCTGGCCATCGCGCCGCTTCCGGCGCCGGCCACCCGGCCTTGCGTCTGCACGTTCCAGTCAATCCACCCGCACCAGTTGGTCATGAAAGCCCCCACGGGCCGGGTGTCGTACTGGTCCCGGCTCATCAGCAGGATTTTCCCGCGCATTTCCCCCACGGTCAGGTCGCAGCGGAAGTCCACCACGTAGTCTTTCATCCCGTCGCTCTGGAGCAGTTCCAGGAGCATGGTCTTATAATCGTCTTTCTCCTCGTCGAACCCGTCGGCATAGAGCAGGTGCACCACCGCGAACTCCGAGGGGTTTTTCGCCAAAGAGTCGCGCAGGATGTACAAGGCGTCGTCGAAACGAAGGTCGATGCCCGCAATGCCGTGATAGCACTGCAAATGCTTGTCGAGCGTCCCGTCCACCTTCGGACGCAAGTCGAAAGCCCTGACGCCCAGCGCCCACTGTTCCTGCAGGGTGATGTCCTGCGTCTTGGACGTGGCGTCTCCCACGAGCAATCCCAATCCCGTCCATCCGTGGGCCGTGGCCGCGTCGTGCGCTCCCGGGATGGTCACCTGTGCCACGTAAAGATGGTCCGGCAAGCGGCCCATCCAGTTTTCTGCCACCATGTCGATGCCCGTGGCCAGCATCAGCAGCAACGTCAAGTAGAATTTTCTCATATTTTCTCCTCTCTTTTTAAAAAAGCCTTCCTTGTTTTAAGATTCCATTCCGGCGCATCCTCCCGCTACTCCGGAATGACCTCCTGCATGTAGATGGCCGCCAGGCTCCACGTGGCCGCATCATTGGTGCACACCACCGGATTCTCGGCAACGGGCGACGGCACTTCGGGCGCCTCTATGCGGTTCACCGTGAACGGTTTGTCATTGTGCCACACGCTCCACAACTCTTTCCAAGCCTCGTCGGCCAGGTCTTTCCGCCCCGTTTTGGCCGCCGCGTATGCCTTCAGGCGGGTCACGGGGAAACGGTTGTGCTTGATGGCCAGCGCCTTCTCCTTATATTCTTGTGCGAATGTCAGCCATGTGCGGTTCCACTCGGGCAGGTCTATCATCTCCATCAGCTCGTTCATCACCTGGAAACCGCCCATGATGGTGGTCAGATGCTCGGTGTGTTGCAGTTCCGGGTCGCCTTCGTAGCTCAGGACGCCCGTGGCCGGGTCGAAGCCCAGCACGCCCGGCCCGGTGAAGATGCCGTTGGGCAGCGCCGCGATGCTCTTCATGCCCGCTATGATTTTGTCGCAATAGGCCTTGTTGCCCGTCCGCTCCCATTCCGTCATCCAGTTTCCGGCGTAGGCCAGCCAGTCCGGGCCCACCCTCAGCCGTGCAGGCGCCGTGCAGGGATACTGGCTGCGGGGCAAGGCCAGACGCATCGGGTCAATCTCATACAATTTCTGGTCGGCGTCCTTCACTTCCGTCATCAGGTCGCCGCTCCGCTCGTCGGCCGCCAGGTAATGATAGAAACGGTTCCACGCCGCCTGGCTGATGCGGGCTTCCTTGGCCCCGCATCCCCAATGGCTCACGTTGTGGCGCGAACCCAGTCCGGCATACGGGCCGAGATGGTAGACGTCGCATTCCCCCGTGTGGCGGCTCATGGCCACGGCCATCCGCCACAGGTCGGCCCGGCCCGTGCGCAGGAAGCTGTACCACAACCACATGTTGCTGGCCAGTTCCGTGTTGTCCCAGGCATATCCTCCCACGTCGTAACGCCACGTGTGGCGCACGGGGTCGTAGGTGTGCATGAAGTCGCCATAATTCCAGAATCCATACCAGCGGTGCTCGTCCACGGCCTCGACGTAGTAGTCCAGATAATCGTCGAGCCGGTCTTCCACCTTGGCCCGCTTCTCATTCGTGCGGTCGGGCAGGCTCCAGATGCCGAACGCCCGTTTGGCATGAAGGTATTCGGGCGTGCAGAGCAAAGGGGCGTCCTCTGCCAGCAGGGCTGCCCTCCGTGCCACCTCGGCCTTTCCCGCATAGGCAGCGGCCGGCAGGAGCGTCAGGGTGTGCGTCCGCGCCACCCCGCAAGGCGTGCTCATCCCTTCCTGCACATCCTCGTAACTGGCCTCCAGGTCGTGCGCCACGTAGTCGTAATGGCGCAAGTCCATCGGCTCGGCGTCGGGACTCCACAGCCACACCGTGAGCAAGGCCGTGGCCGCCGCGGCGCTGTCCACCTGCAATGCCGTGGGACAAGATTGCCAGAAGTCTTTCAGGCCCACGCCCAATCCGCCGGTCACGTCGCCCACGAAGGCATAGCCCGGCGCCCGCGTACCGGAGAAGGTCCCAATCCACGGCCGGCCGGCATGCGTGCGCTTGCGCACGGTGAAGGCGTCGGGGTTGGATTGGCTCAGTCTGAATCCGTTCCACACGGCCCAGTGGTCTATCAGGTTCCGGTTCTTGGCGTCGAAGCGCTCATACTCCGGTATGCGCTCGCCGCGCATCTGCCTCACCTGCCAGTCGGTCTGCCCGTCCAGCGTCAGCACGCGACGGCCCACCAAAGGCTGCACCGGCTCGGCCCACACGCCGCCGTCCGCCGCGGCAAAGGCCACATGGCGGTTATAGGCGGCCTCACGCATGGGCACTTCGAACTGCACACCCAGGCTGCGGATGAAGTCGCGGTCCATGTCGCCGTCGAACACAAACGAATGCACAATCCTGACTTCCTCGCTGCCCGCATAGAAATAGAGGCGGACGGTGAAAGGCAACCACAAACGGCCATCCTGACCGGCATAGCGCCCTTCGAGCCGGACCACGGCCCGCACATCGCCGACGCGTTCCACGACGGCCCGCTCCACCCGTCCTTCATAGCCGGCAAAGCGCAAGGCCTCGCCGCCCTCGGCCGAAGGGCGGTCCTGCGTGGTGCACAGCAGTCGGGCCGCACCGCCCACCTTGCGTCCCTTCAGGCAAAGGCTGTCCATCAGACGGTTGCCCTGCTTGGGGATACCGGCCTGCAATGTTCCCGTGGATATTATATAGGAGGAAGGGGTCTCGTCCACGCTCACCGGCGTCGCGGGGCGGGCACCGCCCTTGGCCCTCTTCCCCAGCGTTTCGAAACGCACCGCCCCGGCATCGGCCGGAATCACGGCGGCCACGCCGGCCCACTTGACCGACCCGTCGGGCCAATAGGCCAGCGGCCAACAGTCCGAGGGGATGGCCGCGCCGTCAGCCCCTCGGAGGCAGATGCCCCCGCCGGCCTTCAACTCCCCTTCGAGGAAGGGTATGCCTAAACTCACCGGACGGTCCACCGACGGGCGGTTGCCCACCCAATGCAGTTCTCCCGACACCGGCTCCTTGCCATAAACTCCCGCGGCACACCATAGGAAAGCCGCGCACAAAACAGAAACCAAGTTTTTCATTCCACAGTTCTTAGATGAATGCAAAATTCAGCATAACTTCTGGAAAATGCAACTTTTTTTGTACCTAAAACTCAAAATTCCATCATTTCCGTCCCTGGCCCGGACGCAGCCTCGGGCTCGCCATGCCCGCCCAAGGGATGCCCCCTTCGGGACATGCAGGAAAGCGGACACTTCCGGCCGGAATGCCTCGCGGCGCCCTGCGGAGCGCGCCAGCGTACCTTGCGGAGAATACTCGAGTACTCTGCGGCAAGTACTCGAGTACTTCCCGCAAAGTACAAATCCAGACTCCGCACGCCGGCCGGACGCTTTCCGCGACAGGACGGGCGCAGACGAGGACGACGCCCCGCCCGGCAGAAGCACGTCCGCCAACCGTCCCGCCCCGGCCGTCATCCGGAATCTGCCCGACGGAGGCGCAAACGAAATAAAGACACGCCCAGTCTTGTTTTTTCTTATCACTTTGGCACAAGAATCACGTTTTTTTCATACTTTTGCCCCTAACTAATATAACCTGAAACTGTAAATCGCATGAAAACCTACCGCAAAGCCTGCCTCTTCGCCGCCGCAATAGCCCTGGCATCGGGCACGGCATGGGCGCAAAACGCCGAAATCAACGACATGACCACACCGTTGCACCTGCTCCAACCGGAATACAAGGTGCCATACGGGGCACTGACACAAGAACAGGTGAAGGCCGACATCGACAAGGTGTTCGCCTACATCGAGCAACACACGCCCGTGCGCGTGCTGGACGCCGACGGCAAGGAAGTGACCGACTACCGGAACATACCGCACGGCGCCACGCTCGACCGCGGCGCGTTCCGCATCGGAAGCTATGAATGGGGCGTCACCTACCAGGCCCTGCTGGACGCGGCCGAAGTGACCGGCGACACGCGCTACAAGGACTACGTGACACGCCGCTTCAAGTTCCTGGCCGAAGTGGCACCGGAATTCCGTAAAATCTACGAGAAGCACAAGGACACCGACGCGCAGATGGAACAAATCCTGCATCCGCGCGCGCTGGACGACGCCGGCGCCATGTGCTGCGCCATGATGAAGGCCCGCATCGCCGACCCCTCGCTCCCGCTGGACGAACTGATTGAAAACTATTTCAAATTCATCGAGCACGGACAGTACCGCCTGCCCGACGGCACATTCGCACGCCACCGTCCGCAACACAACACGCTCTGGCTGGACGACATGTTCATGGGCGTGCCTTCCGTGGTGTGGCGCGGACGCTACAAGGAAGCCGAAGGTGCCAAACATTTCGACGAGGCGGCCAAAATCAGCCGCCAGTTCATCGAGCGCATGTTCGTGCCGGAGAAGGGGCTCTACCGCCACGGCTACGTGGAAGGACTGGCGCAACAGCCCACCTACCACTGGGCACGCGCCAACGGATGGGCCATCCTGACCAACTGCGAGCTGCTCGACGCGCTGCCCGACGACCATCCCGAACGCCCCTTCCTGCTCGAACAGCTGCGCCGCCACATCAAGGGGCTGGTCAACTACCAAAGTTCGGAAGGCTTCTGGCACCAGCTGGTGGACCGCAACGACTCCTATCTGGAAACATCGGCCACGGCCATCTATGTCTACTGCATCGCCCACGCCATCAACCAAGGATGGATCGAGGGTATCACTTACGGCCCCGTGGCGCAACTGGGCTGGCATGCCATCAGCACCAAGATACTGGACGGCGGACAGGTGGACGGCACCTGCGTGGGCACGGGAATGGGCTTCGACCCCGCCTTCTACTACTACCGCCCGGCCAACTACCAGGCGGCACACGGCTACGGGCCCGTCATCTGGGCCGGGGCGGAAATGATACGCCTGCTCCAACACTGGTATCCGCGCACCAACGACAGCGGCCTGCACTACTATGACGTGGAACAAACCAATCCCTCGCCCTTGTTCTACCTCACGGAGGACGGGAAAGGGGAAGCCGTAGAATGAAGGAAAGGGACCGACAAATGAAACTGACCCCATTAGCCTTGCTGCTGGCAGGCATGTCCTGCGCTCCGGCACTGCAAGCCCGCGACATCGTGCGGGAAGTGCGGCTCACCAACCCCTCGGACATGCCGCGCGAGGCCTGCCCCGTGGTGGTGGACCTGAAGGCCCACGCCGCCGGACTGGACGTGCGCTCGGCCACCGTCACCTGCGACGGGCAGGAAATCGCCTCGCAAATCGACGACCTCGACGGCGACTTCCGCGCCGACGAACTGGCCTTCGTGGCCTACGTCCCGGCCAAAGGGAGCGCCACCTTCAGCATCACGCTGTCGGACGAGGGCGCACCGCGTGAATACACGCCCGGCACGCGGGCCTACATCAAACTGCACGACCAGAAAGGCAAACACCCCGAAGTGCGCTCCATCACCTATCCCGGCGATGCCGACCTGCTGGACATGTACAACAGCATCTACGGCCACGGCGCAGTGTTCGAAAGCCAGTTGGCCGCCTTCCGCATCTACATGGACAACCGGCAGAGCATCGACATCTACGGCAAGACCCACCCGCGGCTGGAGATGGACAGCACGGGCTTCTACACCACGCCCGAACAACTGGCGCAAGGCTACGGATGCGACATCCTGTGGGCCGGGCAGTCGGTGGGCGCCGGCTCGTTCCGCGGTTACCAGGGCGGCAAGCCCTGCTACATCGACACCGTGGCATGGCGGCGGCAGACGGTGGTGGCCAGCGGCCCCGTGCGCGCCATCGTGGAGGTGACCGACGGGGGATGGACTTACTACGGCAAGACCTTGCACATGCGGCAACGCTACACGCTCTATGCCGGGCACCGCGACGTGGAGGTGGACATCAGCATCTCGGGCGCCACGCCCGGCACCACGTTCTGCACCGGCATACAGAAACTGGAAAGCCAAAACAGCGGCTTCATGCAAGGAGACGGGCTGTGTGGCAGCTGGGGGTGCAACGTGCCGGAAAAGAGCGCGCCCGACCACGAAGAATGGGTGGGACTGGGACTCTGCGCGGCTCCGGCCAACCGCGTCAGCATGCAGGAGGACGACTTCAACTACCTGACCCTGCTGCGGACCGACAACGAAAACCGCATCCGCTATCGCGTGGCCATCTGCGCACGGCGCGAAAAGGACGGTTTCAAGACGGACCAGGCATGGTTCGACTATCTCAGGCAATGGAAAGCCGAAGCGGACACTCCCTGCCGCATCAGCATACGATAACGACCGGACGACCTTCCTCCGCACCGGAAGACGGCTGCCCGCATGCGCCCCGGCAAGAAGAAAAACAAAACGATGCCCCCCGGACACGCCGCTGCGTGCCGGAGGGCATCTCACATATAAAGGCTATGTTATTATCTCGTCCAGCCGGACATCCACATGTTGGTAGCCTCAACCGCACCGCGGCCGTCGGTCATGCCCACGTAGTTGTTCGCGAAGCTGAAGGTCTGGTTCGTCAGGTTGCCGGCAGCCTCGAACATGTCGTTCGTGTAGATGTTGTTCTCCGAATCCAGTTCGCCGGAGATGGCCACATTCTGCAACTTCGACGTGCCGTCGGCCAGAGCCGTTTCCGTCTGCGTGGTCTCCACCGTCAAGGCCTTCGGCTTGCCCGTGATCTGCGCATTGCTGATTTCCACCTGGGTTCCGGCACGGAGACGGACGCCGCGGGTGTTCTCAGTGCTGTTGTTGCCCACCAAAGTCAGATGGTTCAATACGGGATGGGAAACCGGAGTGGCACCGAAGTTGTCGCCGTTGTTGTCGGCCTCGATCAGGCAGTCGCAATCCGGATTAGTCTGATAGGCCACCAGATAGTCGGCTTTGCCGCTCCAGCCTTCCGTCCAGTCGTAAGAGTCGTCGGTGCAATCCACCACGACGCAGTGGTCGATGTTCACCGTACCGCCGAAGAATTCCAGACCGTCGTCGGAACCTACGTAAGCCTGCACGTAAGACACCTGCGTGCCGTTACCCACACCATAGAAAGAGATGCCGTTGGACTCGTGCTCGGAGTCGAACTCAAAGCCGGTGTATTCCATGCGCACATACTTCAGCACGCCGGAGTTGTCGTTCACATCGTTGCCGCCGTAGGCCGCGTTGCCGATTTCCGACACGCCCGAACCGCTGTTGGTCGGCGCGTTGCCGCAGATGTGCAAGCCTCCCCATGCGCCTTCTTTCTTGGCCTCGGCCGTCATGACGATGGGGCGCTCTGCCGTGCCCTGCGCGTCGATCTTGGCGCCTTTCTCAATCAGGATGTAGTCCACCTGCCCGTCGTTGTTGGCCGTGATGGTCACGCCCTCCTCGATTTTCAACGTGGCGGGAGCCTTCACCTGCAATGCGCCGTCCAGCGTGTAAGACTTGCCGGCTTCCAGCAACAGGTCGGAAGTCACCGTTCCCGACAACACCGAAGGAGCGGGAGGAATCTGTCCACCCTCGTCTTCATCGTCGTCACAAGCCGTGAAAGCGGTCATCGACGCGCCCAATACCATCGCCCAAGTGGCGGTTTTCAAAAGATTTGCTCTCATTTTCATTTTCCTTTCTTAATGTTTTGAACCTAATGAATTATTAATAAGCTTTTTCTCACAAGTCGTGCTCTTACAGGTTATAGGTCACACCCAAGCTCAGGCCTACGCCCTCGTTGAAGCGCTCCACCTCCACTTCCGTTCCCTGCTCGGGAATCTCCTGACGGAAGACCACGTCAGTGTTCAGGATGTTCTTCACCGACAGCTTGGCGCTCCAATGGTTGTTGAACTTCATGCTGGCGTTGAAGTCCAGCGTGTGAAGGTCTTGCTGCTCCACGTCGCCGATGCCCTGGATGCCCACGGCATGGATGCGGTGGCCTTGCAGGTTGTAGAGCAACGCCAGCGACAACTGGCGCTCTTCCTTGAACTTCGGCGCATAGGTCAGGTCGGCATTCACCAGATAGGGAGACGCGCCTTGGAGCGGGCGCTCGGAGTTGGTGTAGACCCCGCCTTCGGGCAACTTCACGTCGGTGTACATGTAAGAGGCATTCACGCCGAGCCGCAAGTCTTTCACCAGTTCCTTCCGCACCTCCACCTCCACGCCGGCGGCCAGACCGTCCGTGGCGTTCTGGAAGGAGTGCATCATGGCACCGCCCGACACCGTCTGCGTCCGCTCGATGGGGTTGTCCAAGTATTTGTAGTAAGCTGTAATGGCCACCATGTCAGTAGATGAAGGGCGGAACCACTCGTAGCGAAGGTCCACATTATAGTTATAACCATTGGTCAAGTCTTCATTACCCCGGATTTGGGCCGACCCGTAGGATTCCTGGTAGAGGAAGGGCGCCATCTCAACGAACGACGGCCGCGTGACGGTGCGCGAACCCGAAAGGCGCAGGCTGTGCGCCTCGTTGAACGTATATTTCAGGTTCAGGGCCGGGAAGAACTCGTCGGTGTCCAGGTCGCGATGATAAGGAAGCCCGTCGTCGCCATAATAGTCCACCCACTGGCGCGTGCTTTCGAAACGCACGCCGACGTTAATCAACAAGGGGTCTATCGGATAATAGTCCGCCTCCACGAATCCGGCCAGGATGCGGGTGCCGGCCGCATAGGCGTCGCGGCGCTGATGGTTGCGCTCGATGTTCAGCACGCCGTTCTGCACGTTCTCGAAATTCAGGAAACCGTCCGTGTGGTAGAAGCTTGTCACTTGTTCGTTCAAACCATCCAAGTTATAATAGAAACGGGTGCAGGTGAAGTCTCTCGACTTGTCGCGCATGGCAAAGCCGAAGCGCAGCTTGTCCTTGTCATTGAAGTTGTATTGCGTGCGAAGGTCGGCCGCCCATTCGTCCTCGTCCAGCGAACCGAAATAGCGGGAATTCTCCTGCTCGTTCTGGCGGAACAGTTTCCAGCTCCCGTCCGACTGCTGGCGGAACATCACCTGGCGGCGGTCCGGCTCGTTGCTGGACGTGATGCTGTAGGAACCGCTCCAGTCCACATCCCATTTCCCGAACACATGGTGCCCGGCCAGCTGGTAGTTCTGCAGCATGTACACGTGGCTGGTCTGGTGACTGCCGGTCAGGATGTTGTCCTCCTCGTCGAACCCGTCGCGCAGCATGTAAGTGTCCGAAGCGTTGCGGGCAAAGAAGGCGGAAACACCCACGCGGTCGGTCCGGCGGAAGTTGTAGCCCACGTTGAGCAAGCCTGCCATGCTCTGCTTCTTCGTGAACGAATCATAGTCGAAACGGCTCATCTCGTTGCCCGAAGCCTCGAAGGTTCGCACGTATGCGTTGTCCAGACTCTCATTCCCCGTGTCCAGTCCAAGCGTGGCCAACAAGTCAATCTTGTTTCCCCCGCCCACATTGAACGTGCGGCCCAAGCCGAAACTGCCCGAAAGGTCGGGCAGCGCCGACGACTTGCCCACCTCGAACGTCGTATTGAAGATGTCGTGCCGACGGCTGTAATCATCAAAATCCGCATAAGGCATGTTCAAGGCCGTCTCATCCATCGTGATGGCGGTGAACATCGTGTTCGGACGGTCCATCTGGTAGAAATCGCCAAACACCGTGCCCATCTTTCCCCCCGTTCCGAACGAGAGGCTGAAGAAATCTTTCGTGCCCCCTTCCTTGGTGCTGATGTCCACGTGCGCACCGGAATAATCGGCAAACGCACCGGCCTCGTACACCTTGCTCACCGTGATGTTCTGCACGGCAGAAGAGGGGAATATGTCCAGGGGTATCAATTTGTTGTCGGGGTTGGGCGAAGCAATGGGCAAGCCGTTGAGGGTCGTGGTGCTGTAGCGGTCGCCCAAACCGCGCACAATCAGCTGTCCGGCCTCGGCCACAGAGATGCCCGTGAGCTTCTTCACTCCTTCCTGCACGTTGGAAATGCCTTTGATGGACATTTCGCTCGCGCCAAGGTTCTCAATGGACAACACGGCCTTCTGGCGTTCGGCCAGCAAGGCGCGCTCCAACTCCAGGTTCTTCCGCGCCGTCACGGTCACTTCGTTCAGCTGCTTGTCGTCGGTCGTCATCTCCACCGTCACCGAAACTTCGCCGGTGGCCGGGACTTGCAAAGTCATCTTTTGGGGGAAGAACGACACGTAGGACACCTCTATCGTGTAGGTGCCTTTCTTCAGGTTGCGCAAGCGGAACTTCCCGTCGATGTCCGCCGTCGTGCCCAGCCTCGTGCCGGCAATGCGGATGGAAGCGCCCATCAATGGCTCGTTCAGTTCCTTGTCCATCACCACGCCCGTGATGTCACCGGCATGTGCGGCCATGGCTCCGGCCACGAACAACAAAGCACTCGATTTGCAACGTCTTCTTATATTCATTTTTCCTACTTTTGATTTCGCTGCAAAAGTAGGCAGGCCATGCTACAGCCTCGTTACGAAAAAATAAAGTTTATGGTACGAAACAAAAGATTCACAAGGCCTTAATACATTCGTCCGACCGTCGTATCACCAATGTATTACTCTTTACGGAACCTACCACTCCATCAACTCCTTCACCCCGCGCCGCGTCAGGCACACCCGGAATCGCCTGTACCCCGTCTTGCCTTGGTAACGGTAACGGATGATGAAGTGGACGTAATAAACTTTTTCAGCCGCCTCGGCGTGGAACTCCCCTCTCCCTTCATTTATATATACCGGAACATGGGGACTGTCCATCCTCCGCAAGAAATCGCGCAGGTTGACGCGGATAATGTCGTTGAACCCCTGCAAGGGATAATGGCTCAACGCTTCGAGCCGCTTGTTCCAGATGGAGATGCGCCGCCGGTAGACCAAAACAGCCTCCCGCAGGGCACTGTGCCCGGCTTCCAGGTCGGACACCCTCCCGCGCCGGGCACGGATCTCCACAGGCAGCTTCTCCTCGTTCACGAAATCGCAGCCTTCCTTTCCCCAGCCCACCGGCTCGCCATGCACCACCAGCTTGATCTTGTAATCGTAGAACTTGCTGCCCAGTTTGTTGGCAAACCAATAGTGCATCAGATCCTTGATGCGGTCCTTGAACATGTAGCTCACCACCAAAGCAATGAAAAGCGGCATCGTGAAATTGCCATAAGTACGCTGGAAAGAAAAAGACACGACCGTGGCAAACACCATGCTCAACCCCGCCGCCAACATGAAGAACACCTGTTGCCACACGAACGTGTTGCTCTTCTTGTCGGCCAGGACATACAAGTCGCTCTCCACGTACTTCTTCAACTGCCCGGCCCGGTGCAGGAAGTCGCGGTTGCGCTCCGCGCAGCCTTCCTCGGGAAGCAGGAAATTGCGCCCGCGCTGATAATCCAAGTCTGAATCCACGTAGGCCGCCGCCTTCTCCACCACACGGGGATAAGCGTCAGGGAAACGGCTGCGGGCATGCTCCATCAAATGAAACAGATGCACGTGTGCGACACGGCACAAATATTCCTCTCCCAAATCATAACGCTTGCGCACTTCGAAAGCCACGCCGTCCAGCCCCCGTATCGCGAGGGATGGCGCGGTAAGCCTTCATGATGCGCGACACCACGGCCACCATCTTCTCCAACTGCTCCCCGAAGGCCGTCTCGTCCGCCTCGTGCAGCAACGCTTCCGTTGCCGTGCGCAGAGCACTGCGCACGATGCTGCAGAACATCTTGATCTGATGCTCATACGACTTCTCGCTCTCCTCGGTCTGCCCTCCGGCCAAAGCACGGCAGCAAAGCCGCAGGCGCGACAAAGGCAAAACGCCGTCGTCCGCCACCTCGTCCAGCGTGTACGCCGGTGTCATCAGGCGCACCAAAGCTCGGAAATCGCGGTAAAAATTACTCTTGGGATAAGTCTTTGCATTGATGTAAAGCGAGTCGGGAATGAATATCCACGTGTCCATCACGAATTCGCTCACAGCCGCCGAAGTGCTGTAGCGCGAATACCCCACCTTGAACTCCAAAGTGTACCGGTCGTGTATCTTTCCCTGAATCTCCAGCATGGTTCACAAAGATAATGCAAGTAGCGGGAAATGCAAAATAAAAACGCGGGAAACTAAAGCCATAAACGGCCGGAAAAGCCAAGTTCCTTCAACTCAACCTCAAGGAGTTTTCCATAAGTTCAACCGAAGGTGTTTCGGGGGCAGTATCTTCGATAGGCTTGAACTTTATACATGCGCGTGCAGGACGGAGTTCAAACATAGAATCTATTGACGGGCAACTGCATCCTCAGGCACGACAGAATTTAGGCTCAGTAGAAATCCAGTGGGGACAGCCGTATGTTTCAGCGGTTCCGGGAAGGAAAGAAAGACAGCCCTCGGAAACTCCCTTGCCTGTTTCGGCAGCGCCGGCCGCCTCCTGTCGTGAAGGCGCCAAGAGGCCGGCGAACAGCAACAAATCCCCAATGACATATTGTCAAAACGTCAAGGCAGCCCCTGCGAGAACCGCGCAAACGGGCGCGGGACGGGAACAGGGCGGAAATACGCGAACCTCACGCTCCCAAGGGTATGCAGGATGAAAGCCGAAAGCCGGTTCCCGCGACATTTTGCCGTCAGCCACGGAACGCCGTGTGGCCGGAACCCGCTCCCCGCGTCAGCCCCGCAAGGGGAATGGCTGGCAAAAGGACAAACGAGGTTTGCACGCGGGCGGACTCCATCCGGAGCGGGAAAAGCCTTCCGAAGCCCTGTTTTTCCCGTCTTTCTGCACCCGCAGGGACTGCCTTGCGGCAAAAAAGTTCCGTCTTTGCGGAAGGCAGTTCATTTCCTTGCGGAAAGCGATTCTGTTTTTACCGCGAAAAAACGACCGCCGGGACGGAGAAATGCTCCATACAAACAGTTTCTTCATCCGCTTTTTAACAATCCGGCTCCTATTTGCGACGGTCCGTCCTGTCATTGAAACGCGGAAGCGAAAGGAAAGCCTTTCTTCCTGACAGGAAATTCCATGCTTTAGTAACAATCCGACACGGGTGTTGTAGTTGTTTTCCCCACTGAAGTTCTACTGAGCTGGAAAACAAGCGCCCCGCCCTCCTCCACGAGAGGAGAGGGCGGGACGCGAAACTTCCGGTGTGTACCGCTGCTTACAGCAATGCCGCGTACTTCCGTATTTGGGCAAGCCGTTCCATAAAGGACTTGTCGCGGGTGGCTTGCTGCATGTTGTATTTCAGTTGCAGACGCATCAGCGAGTCGGCCGGCACACCCAACGCCGCCTCCAGCATCATGGCCGTGGCGGTAGTCATGGAACGTCGTCCGTTCAGGATGTCGTTCAGCACCTTATAAGGGATACCCGTTTGTTCGGCCAGCCTGCGTTGCGAGATTTTACGGTATTCAATCTCGTCTTTCACCACCTCGCCGGGATGTGTCGGATATGCCGGAGTCAGGTTGTTGGCTATCATGTCCGGGTCGATGCCTTGTATCTTAATCATAAATCCTCTATTTATAGTGGTTCGACAAATCAGTGATGTTGCATATCGTAGCGATGGTTTCACCCTCCCGCACCTGTTCTTCGAACTCGATGCGGTACTGGTCGTTCACCCTGACGGAAGAAAGCCCGGCTTTGTCGCCTTTGAGCTTCTCATAGTTCAACGAGTTGTATCGCAAAAGTCCCTGTACGTCGACGCATCTATCATGATGTCAATCACGCGGATATATTTGCGGACCACCTGCGGCTGATAGCGGTGTTTCTTGTCCGTCTGTCCGGTAAGATACATTTCTTGCAAGTATTTCTCGTTGAAGATGATTTCCATTCCTTCTTTTGCCACGTTGGGGCAAAGATAGTACAAAACCCCGAAAAGTCCACAATATATGAGGACTTTTTCTTCGATAATTTTCCCATTTTCCAGCCAGTCAAAGAACGTGCGAACCTCGGCCATGCCCGTCAAACTTACTTGAATGGCATGGCCGGGGCGCAGCCTATCTTATTTAAAAGGCAATGAAGCGATTTAAACTTAAGGGCACATCAACATGCATATTCTCTCAACCGTCCGTCTGGTGAACGCTTGCCCAAGGTCTCAATACCATGCCCATTGTCAATCAGAACTTTCATAGCCATGTCCCTTTTAGTTTATTGTTCTTTTCCGACTCCGCTTCCGTCATACACCACTGTCTTATCCAACGTGTCGCCTGTATAGCAATAGACGGTGCTGCTTTTTATGCTGCCGCCCGCGCCGGGATTGATGGCACTCGCTGCCTCTGGTGTCGCTGTTGGAAATGTATGATGACCAGGCCAGCCGATATAGTCGGCAGGATTTCCGTTACTTCCTCTATGCGCATAAATATCACTATCAACAATCGTGACTACAGGCAAATTAGTTCCGGGGGATCCTATAGCATCATATCCACAACCTATACCTGCTGTAGATGCCGTCGGTCCAGAGAACCCAAAAGCATGGACTTCTGCATTATTAATGGTTATTGTCCCACAACTGGCAGTCCCTGTACTGCCTATGCCGGGTGAAACATCCCCTGAGCCATCTCTACCGCCATAGGATGTAACAGAAACATTGGTAATATAGATATTACCGCAATTTGCTTCCGCTTGTGATGCTGATGGCATTTCCACTGCCCACGCTGAGTGAAACATCTTTCAGCGTCACATTGCAAGTACCTGTGATGGTTATGGGTTGGTCGCTCGCACCTGTAATGGTTACATCTGTGTTTATATTGCCAGCGTCCACCGGGTTA
>VOFD01001192.1_pt1:0-37500 | contig 54806 bp, 38 predicted proteins | sample 5384101 | NCBI WGS metagenome assembly VOFD01 (sample SAMN12384723, study PRJNA508395) | human gut metagenome | isolation source: healthy gut C | host: Homo sapiens
GGAAGTCGGACATGAGCGGGCCGGAAGAATAATATGTGCACAGGCCGTAGTCCATGCACAGGTTGTAAGCCTTGTTGACGTCCATCACGATGGCGGGATTTTGAGCGCTGCTTGCGCAGTCCGCGCCTGCGGCCCGCACGGTGACGGCCGAGAGGTAGCGGTTGGTGAAGCTGGCAGTGCCGCCCCATCCGGCCGTGAACAGGCCGGGATCGAGCGCCGGCGCGTCCTGATAGAAGTCATAGGGATGGGCGAAAGCGGTGGAAGTGGTCCAGTTTGACGCAGTAGTCCGGCCAGAGGCTTCTCGTCAGTGAAAGCCCTGTTGCCGCCGTTGGATGATGTAGTTTTTGCGTCCTTGTTCGGAATTCGGCCGCACTGAGATAGAGGTATTCGCCGTAGATTTTGGGCATCTGCATGTAGAAGCGTGCCGTTTTCCCGTCTCCTGCTTGAGCTCGAAAGTCTTTCCTTTGTTCATGAAGATGGTCCACACGTTCCATCCCTGCTCGGTGGCGCGGTCGCGGACGGAGAGGAGAGCCCGGCCACGGAGTCGGTCGGGCCGGTGAGTTGCAGGCGGAGCGTGATGGAGTCGAAAGGCTCGTATTGTGTCCGGATGTTGAGACGGCCAGCCGCGGGGCGTCATAATCGTGGTGGTTGACGAAGAAGAGGCGGTCTGCATAGATGCGGCCCTCGGCGTTGAAGACGGTGAGCTGGTTGACGCCCGTGGGGGAGCGAGTCCAAGGGGATGGACACGGCGGTTTCCCCGTTTAAAGGTTGGTAGAAGCGGCTCACCCCTGGCTCATGACGTGCAGTGCGAGCGGCCCTTCCGCGTCCACGGCCTGCACCCTTGCCACCACGGTGCTGTCGTCCTGCACGACGGTGAGGGCGCATCCGCTCTCGGCCACTTCGGGCAAATATTTCTCATAGCTGTTGCCGCGAAGGGAAAAGACGGCCTGGTAGCCTCCCGATGGTGAAATGTTTCTCAGGGTGAACACGCTCCTTCCGCGTTCGTCCGTCCGGCATCGTGCCACCTCCCTGCTTGTCCTTGTCCCGGATGGTGATGTCAACGCCTTTCAGGTGTTCCCCTCTTCGGTGTTGAGTTCCAGCGCCACCCGCCCGTCCGTTCCGCTCACGAGCTGTCCGCCTTCGGGGTAGAAGCGCAGGTCGGTTTCCGGTTCCCCAGAGCGGGTTTTGTAGTACCGCCGCAAGGGCCGCACGGTCATGTCCTTGGGATATCGCCCCTCTTCCTCGGGCTTGTCGTAGACGGGAAAGACGCGGGAATAGAGCTTGTCGTAGTCGCGGAGGAAGTCGCGCGCCATGTCGGCGTTGTAGAACGCGTCCACGATCCAGCCGCCGTGCGGGTGCTCCCTGCTGTCCGAAGTTGAGCATCCACCGGGTGTAGGCCCGCAGTTCGTAGTAACCGGCATAGAGCGAGTCGGTGAGCACGAACATGCCGTTGGCCATCCCGTCCGGCATCTCGAGTTGCTGCCGCTCCACGAGATAGCCGTCCGGCGTGAGCAGTTCCACGTAGAGGATTCTGCTCAGGCTGGTCAGCGTTCCGGTATTGCCCCCTGCGTCACGTAACCCTTATACCAAATCGTGTCGCCGAGAAAGTAGCACGTGTTGTCGAGATGCAGGTACACCTTCTCCTGCGGCAATACCCGTCCGAAGGCCTCCACTTTTTGGTAGAGAGGGTCGGTAGCGGCATCCTGCGCGGCCGACGGCAGGATGGAAAGGTATAGGACCAGAAGGAATAATACTCTCTTCATAAGTTTCTACGTTAATCTTGTTTTTTCCAGACGATGGGTTTCCCGCTCCGCGTGATGCCCTCGGCCTCGATGCTGATGGCGGTTGGCTTGCTGTTGTTGTAGAGTCGCACGGTGGCTTTCCCCTCCTTGTCGAACTTCACGTCGGGCATCCAGAGCAGGGTGCGGCGGTAGTCCTTGGTGTCGGGCAGCGGGCGTTGGCTGTAGTCGGGACTGTAGAAGTCGTCGCAGACGGCGTAGCCGCGCAGGACGTAGTGTCGGTCGCGGTAGCTGTGCTGGTAGGTGCCGTCGGGGAGGAGGCGGTAGTCGATGATGACCTCCGGCTGGTTGTCCTGCGTGTATTTCCAGCTGCCCTGCTCGCGCGGTGCATAGTCGGTGTAGATGTAGATCTTGTCCAGGTAGCGCAGTTGCTTGTATTTGTTCAGCACCTTGGGCGAGATGCTGTAGCCGGACGCCTTAAAGTCCCTCTTGCCGGCGGTCTCGTTGATTTTCAGCCGCAAGGGCGTTCCGTCGAAGCGTTCCTGCAGGAAGAAGTGCCGTTCCATGCCCATGTCGCCCAGCAGGGCCGTGGCCAGTTGTGCGGAGAACGTGCGCCAGTCGAACATTCCGCCGTTGAGGCCGTAGTCGGTGGTAAGATTGTGCGCCTCGTAGGCCTCGATGACGAAGGCCGGTTTGCTGCTGTCCAGCTTCCGCAGTCCGTTCCGCCTGTTCCTCACGGTGACGGTGGGCAGTTGCCGGTCGGCCTCCGGCATTCCTTCCGGGGCGAGCCCGTATGGGTCTTGACGCCAGTGGTCCTGATAGAATGTATAGGGCTTGGGGAAGACGGGGTGAAAATAGTGGAGTTTCACGTAGTAGTTGGGGTATTCCGTCTCGTCCATGTATCCTTCTTTGCGTTGCTCGTTGTAGTCGGCCACGGGGTCTTTCTTGTCCGTGGCAAAGAGGCTCAGGATATGGTCTTCGTAGACTTTTGGCATGTCCATGTAGAATGTGCCGTTCTCCGTTACCTGCATGACGTCCAAGGTGTAGGGGCTTTGCACGTAAGAGGCGATGACGTTGACTTCCTTTTTCAGCTTGGAGATGCCGTGGCCGTAGAGGTCCTGCAGGGTGAACAGTTTCCGGAAGTTAGGGTATTCGTAGGCGGTGGTGTAGAACTCGATGGGGCTTGGGTCGATGGCCGGGATCAGCACTTCCTTTCCGAAGTCCTGGTCCTCGTACAGGGAATAAACGGGATGCACTTCTCCCGCCAGGGTCTGGCTCTTTTCCGGCAGGTAGCGCATGGCGATGGTGTCCGTGCCCGCCAAGGTCTTCCAGTCATAGCGCCGCCACCCCTGCACCATCATGAGCAGGTCCAGCGCCCGGCGCCGGATGCTGTCGTCGGCCTCGAAGTAGTAGCCGGGATTCTCCACGAAGCCGCGTATCTCGCTGGCGAGTAGCATTTCGGTGAGCATGGTGCCGTTATCGTAGGTAAGTTCTTCGGTGGCACGGTCGCGCACGGCGAGGGAGAGCCCGGCCACGGAGTCGGCCGGGTCGGTGAGCTGCAGTTGCAGTGTGATGGAGTCGAAAGGCTCGTATTGTGTCCGGATGCCGGAGACGGCCAGCCGCGGGGCATCATAATCGTGATGGTTGACGAAGAAGAGGCGGTCGGCATAGATGCGTCCTTCAGCGTTGAAGACGGTGAGCTGGTTGACGCCCGTGGGGAGCGAGTCCAAGGGGATGGACACGGCGGTTTCCCCGTTTAAAGGTTGGTAGAAGCGGCTCACTCCCTGGCTCATGACGTGCAGTGCGAGCGGCCCGTCCGCGCCCACGGCCTGCACCCTTGCCACCACGGCGCTGTCGTCTTGCACGACGGTGAGGGCGCATCCGCTCTCGGCCACTTCGGGCAAATCTTTCTCATAGCTGTTGCCGCGAAGGGAAAAGACGGCCTGGTAACCTCCCGATGGTGAAATGTTTCTCAGGGTGAACACGCCCCTTCCGCGTTCGTCCGTCCGGCACCGTGCCACCTCCTGCTTGTCCTTGTCCCGGATGGTGATGTCCACGCCTTTCAGGTGTTCCCCCTCTTCGGTGTTGAGCTCCAGCGCCACCCGCCCGTCCGTTCCGGCCACGAGCTGTCCGCCTTCGGGATAGAAGCGCAGGTCGGTTTCCGGTTTTCCGGAGCGGGTCTTGTAGTACCGCCGCAAGGGGCGCACGGTCATGTCCTTGGGATATCGCCCCTCTTCCTCGGGCTTGTCGTAGACGGGGAAGACGCGGGAATAGAGCTTGTCGTAGTCGCGGAAGAAGTCGTGCGCCATCTGTCGGTTGTAGAACATGTCTTCCACCCATGTCCTGTGCGGGTGCTCCCGCTGTCCGAAGTTGAGCATCCACCGGGTGTAGGCCCGTAGCTCGTAGTAACCGGCATAGAGTGAGTCGGTGAGCACGAACATGCCGTTGGCCATTCCGTCCGGCATCTCGAGTTGCTGCCGTTCCACGACGTACCCGTCGGGCGTGAGCAGTTCCACGTAGAGGATTTTGCTCAGTTCCGTGAGTGTCCTCTTGTCGCTTTGCGTCACGTAGCCCTTATACCAAATCGTGTCGCCGACGAAGTAGCACGTGTTGTCGAGGTGCAGGTACACCTTCTCCTGCGGCAGTATTTGTCCGAGGACCTCCACTTTTTGGTAGAGGGAGTCGGTTCCTGCTGTAGGCTGCGCCGTAACAGACAGGATGGAAATGAACAGCATGAAGCAAAGTGACAATCTTTTCATATCTATGCCGATTTTTTTTATTCTCCGGTTTGATGCCATGATTGCATTTATTGGGACGAACATTTCTCCATTTCGTGGGATTCAGGATGTCTTCCTTTGCAAAGTTATATCATATAATAGGTATTTTCCAAAAAAACGTGTTGACAACTTCATTTTTCGGAGGCTCTGCATTTGCTTGTTAATCAATATGGAAACACTTATTAAAGTATTTATCTTTACTGATTTGTTGAATTAACTTTTGATAACGCATAAAAAGACGGGGGTCTGAGGCGATTTTCTCATTTCCTTATGGGGGCTCTTGATGTACCTGTTGGAAGGGGCTGTCGGTTCATCTGTACATTTTTAACGGTTCCGCCGGCATGCCTTGTCTTCCGTGCGGGGAAGTCTTGTGCAGGGCGTATGTCGGGGATTTTTGTTTTTTGAGATTCCGAATGTGTAGCTGCGGAGGCGGATTGTTCTGTCGACCGCATCCGGGGCAGTAGTCTTGCGGAAAACCGAAAAGTGCCTTGCGGAGAATCGGATTGTACTTTGCGGAGAGTACTTGAGTACTCTGCGGCAAGAACTCGAATACTTTCCGCAAAGTACGCTGGCGCGCTCCGCACGGGCTGCCACGGCATTCCGCAGCGGAACAGCCGGGAAGGCGAACGGATTTTTTGAGTGAACCAGTCTCCGTAAGGGAGGCGGCATGCTGCCATTATGTCATGAAAAGCGAGCATGACAGTCTGTTCGCCTTAAACGCGATACCCCCGAATGGCATGGCAACCATTCGGGGGCATTGCGTTTTGCTGATTGTCGCAATCGACGGAGTATCCCGTTGCTGTCCGGGGAATCCGGGACGCGGTAAAGGCTTTTTTAAGGCACCAGCACCTTGGCGGTTTGCGCGCCGCACTTCACGATGTAGATGCCGCGGGAGAGATGCGCGGTGGCGGGCACCTGCTGGCCGCCGACGGCATGCACGGTGTAGTGGCCTTCGGCCCCTTCCACGACGATGCGTCCGTCGCAGGCATACGCCTTGAAGCCGTTTTGCTGCCGGATGGCCTGGATGTTGTCACCGCCGCCATTGCCGTCGCTGACGGCAATCCATCCCAAGTAGTCGCCGTTCTGGCTGGCGAAGTCCGTGGGGGCGTCGGTGTTCGTCCCGTCTTTCTGGCGGATGACCCTGACACCCGTAGTGGCGGGCACGCCTTGTGCGTTCACCTGGCTGTCGTCGGTTTCATATTCCGAGAGCCTGTAGACGGAAGCCGCCTCGTAGTTGTCGGTCTGCGGCCCGATGATCATGAAGGGGTTGAAGAGGCTGACGGCATTGCCCTGCTCGTCGACCAGCGGGACGAGGCGCGCGCGGCGTCCGTCCACGGGGTCGGTCAGGTTGCGCCCCACGGTCAGCACCTTACCGTCGTCCATGGTGGCCGTTCCCGGTGTGGCCGCAGCGTAGTAGATGTACTGTCCCACGAAGGAACTGCTGGTGATGGCCGCCTGGCGCATCAGTTTGACGGCAAATCCCTCATTCGTGATGTTCCACACCTTGGCCATGTAGGGGTAGGCCTTGTAGCGCGAAACGACGGTGGCGATGACTACCGGCGTCACGCCTTCGGGAAACGGAGTCGCGAAGCTGATCCATGTGCTGTCGGCCGTGATGCGGTCGCTGCTTTCGCCCACTTGCAGGGTGATGTCGCCGAACTGGCGCGTCCCTTCGGCAAGCACCATGAAATCGGTGGTCTCGTCGCCGGAAATGTTCCGGTCGTAGTCACCGTAGTTCCAAGGAAAGGCGCCGTAGGTGAAGTGGTCGTCCGAGACGTTGGACACCATGTTGGTGGGCACGACCTTGGAGTTGTTGTAGGAAATCAGGCCCATGAGCACGGCCGCCTGGCCTTCGCCGATGGCGTCGAAGTCGGTGTCGAATTCCACCATGTCCTTCACGTTGAGCGTGCCGTACTGGAAGCCGGGCTGTCCTTGCGCGGCCACCAGCGAGATTTGCGCTTCGCGCGTGTAGCGCTCTTGGCCGTCGATGTCATAGTTGTGCACACGGTAGGTGTACACGCCCGGTTCGAAGTCCTCGGGGAAGGTTTCGGTGTAGAGGTAGTCGGTCCGCTCTGCACAAGGGGAATACCTGCACCGTCTGCCACTCGCCGTCGTTGAAGCGCATCTCCAGTCGGGCCGAGTCGGTGAACTCCATGTTGGGGTTGGTCCAGCGCACTTCGAGCTCTCGGTCTCTTTCGTCGTAGCTGGCGCGGAAGTTGGTGGGGCTTTTCTGCACCACGCGGGGCACATACTCGTAGGCCTTGTTGTAGCCCATGCCGGACTTCATGTCGGCATACCACTCGCCAAGGATGGAGAGGCCCGTGCCGTACTTGTAAAGCTTGGAGCAGTCGAACTCGCTGTTCCAGTAGGCGTAGCGCTCGATGTAGGGCCAGCTGTTCCAGTTGGTGAGCACCTTGCTCATCACGTCGTAGTTCTTCTGCTGGTTTTCGATGGAGAAGGAGCGGTCGGTGGCGAAGATGCCGTTGTTGTTCCACGAGGCTCCCCACACGAACTCCGACACCCAGATGGGGCGCTTGTAGCGGTCGTACCATCCCTGCAGCTGGTTGTTCAGGTTCCATTCGGGCCAGTAGCAGTGCATGTCGAGGATGTCGCATCGCCAGCCGCGTGCGTCGATGGAGTCCATGAAAGCGTACATCCAGTTGAGGCTGCCGTCGTGGGAAGAGGGCGAGCAAAGGCGCATGCCCGTGGCCATCAGGTTTTCCCAGTTGTTCAGCACGGTCTCCACGTCCTGCGGGTGGTCGTCGGCGCTGTTGCCCGGCTCGTTGTTGGTCTGCATGTGGGGCGACTGTGTGACGCTGCCGCAGACCGACACGGAAGGCCAATCCTCGTAGATGTGGTGGGGCACCCATTCGGCGTCGGAAGGCGGTCGGCATTGCCCTGGCCCCAGTCGTAGCACCAGGTGACGTTGAGGGCGTTGACGATTTCTTCGCTGGCATCGCTGGCAATGCCCTTCTTCTCATAGTTGTACCACTTGAACACGCGGTAGGACGAGATGCGCTGGTCCATCTCCTTGGGCAGCGAGGCGAACTCGAGGTCTGCCTGGTCGGCGATGAAGCAACGGCTGTAGCCGCGTCCGGCGGGATTGTTGGAGAAGGTCACCATGTAGCCCCTCTTGAGCTTGAAACTGCGGATGCGGTTGTTGAGCTTGGCCGTGGTGAGGGTGTTCATGTAACCGTTAGAGTGCTCGAGGCCGAAGTCGTTGACCGACTCGCCGCCGAAGTCGGGTTCGGAGTATACGGTGAGGGGCTTGAAGTCCTTGCCATAGGGCATGATGATGGCGCCCGAGGCATACATCTTCACTTGGCAGTTCTCGTCGTTGACGGCGGCTTCGCCGTTGATGGTGATGTAGCCCAGATAGCTGATGGCCTTGCTCGGGCGGATGTTCTCCAGGATGACGACGGCATGCTCCGTGTTGGCGATGTCTACGCTGCCGGTCGTTGTGAACGGTTCGTCGCCGATGATGACGTAGTCCACGTCGTCGGTGAGGGTGACCGCCGAGGCCACCTGTTCCACCTTCTCGATGGTGTTGTCGGCTATGGCCGCGTGGGTGAGCGCGAGGGCCGCTGCAAAAGTCAATAATTCTTTTTTCATGATGTGAAAGGTTGGTTTTCGTTAAAGGTGTGTGGGACTTTTCCCAACACCTTTATTTGGTGTTGGGAAAAGCTTTTTCCAGTCGTTTCAGTTCTTTCTTCGTGATGGCGATGACCGTGCCGTGGCGCGGAGTGAACGCTCCCTGTGTGGCCGTGTCCTGCACGCGCTTGAAGCTCATCAGGTCTTTGCTGGTGCAGAACTGGTAGTGGCCGTTCATGTAGCAGTCGTACATCAGCACCCAGTCGCCCTCGATGCGTTGGAACACGCCGGAGCCTTCCACGGCCTTGTCGGTGTCCTCGAACGTGCCGGGCAGCAGTTCCCACTGCGCGAAGTCGTGCAAGTCCTTGGTCAGGTATTGGCGGATGCCTTTCTTCTGCTCGCCTTCGGTCTTGAAGAACACGTGGTAGGTGCCTTCCTCGTCCTGCACGATGTCGGTGTCGATGGCCGATTTCTTATAGTCGAACAGCACCTTCGGCTCGCCTTCCAGGTCGCTGAAGTCCTCGTTGGCGTATGCCCAGAACACTTTGTCGTAGGGACAGCTGCCGTCGTCGGTGAGGATGGAGAAGTAGACCATGTATTTCTTGGCCTTCTTGTCGTAGATGGTTTGCGGCGCCCATACGCGGGTGACATGTGAGAACATGGTGCCGGCGTATTTCTCGGGGAAGTGCACGGTGTGGTGTTCCCAACTTACCATGTCCTTGCTGCGCATTAGCACGATGCCGCGGTTGGAAGCCCATCCCTCGCTGGAACGCATGTCGGTGACGACCATGTAGAAGTAGCCGTCCTCGCCCCTGAGGATGTGCGGGTCGCGCACGCCCTTCTTCAGCGAGATGGTGTCGGAGGAGATGACGGGGCGCCCGTCGTTGAGCGGGGTGTAGTTGTAGCCGTCGTGGCTGATGGCATAACAGATTTGTTCCTGTTCGGGTGCGTTGCCCGTGAAATAGGTGAACAGATAAGCCACTTTCTTCTTGGCTTGGAGGGTTGCGGCGCCGGCGAACAGGCAGGCGCAGGTCAGGCAAAGGCCCAATACGAGTTGTAGGTTCTTTCTCATGATTACAATAAATAGGTTAATAAATAATCAAAAGTACAAAAAACGCCTTTGTCGCTTTTTCTCCGGCCGATAATTAACGAACTTTAATTTCTCTTGCGCTTTTCGCGGATGGATTCGGCAATGGCCCATTGTATGGCGGCTTCTTCTTCCTTCCCGCTGCGGGCCAGTGCGTCGCCGAAGAGTTCGTGCGCCTTGGCGTGTCCGGGCTTGAGCGACACGGCCTTGTCGAAGTCGGCCACGGCTTGTTCGGTGCGACCGCAAAGCAGGTGGTTCTTCCCGCGGTTGTAGTAGACCTTGAAGTTGGGCGCGGAGAGTGCGGCCGCGAGGTTGAAGCATTTGAGCGCTTCGTCGCAGTCGCCCAAGTCCTGCAGGGTGACTCCCTTGCGGACATAGGCGTCCACGTAGCCGGGATCGAGGGACAGCGCCTTGTCGTAGTTGGCCAAAGCCGCGCGGGCGTTGTGGGCCTGCAGGATGGAGACGTTGCCCAGTTCGTAGTATTCTCGTGCGTATCGCTTCATCAAGTCCTGGTTGTCGGCTAGTTGCTGTTTCAGCCGTTCGTTTTCGGCCTTGAGGCGCTGGATGATGTGGAGCTTCTTGCAGATGAGGCGTTTGACCGCAGGTTTCTCGATGTCGTAGCGGCTGTGTATGGCCACGAAGAGATGGTCGAGGCATTCGCGGAACAAGCCCTGGTCGAAGGCCTGCACGGCCGCTTGGTATTCGATGTCCGCCTTGGCTTGTTTCAGGGCCAGCTCGATGGCCTGCTGGTCGTTGAACTGGCGGGAGAAATTGATGATTTCCGGTTTGACGAAGATGTCGGAGCGCGAAATCTGCTTCCTGAGCGTGATGCCCCTGCAGCGAAGTGCAACGGCTCAGGGCCACGTAGACCTGTCCGCCGGCGAAGACGCCCCCGGTGAAGTCGATGGTCACCTTGCGGAACGTCAGGCCCTGGCTTTTGTGGACGGTGATGGCCCAGGCCAGCCGCAGGGGAAACTGTCTGAAGGTGCCGAGCTCTTCCTCTTCAATCTTTTTTTCTTCTTCGTTGTACGTGTAGCGCATGTTGCTCCACACTTCGCGTGTGACTTCCAGCTCGTGGCCCTCTTCCGTGGTGACGTAGATGCGCCCGTTCGTCTCGTCGATGGCCGATATGACGCCCAATGTGCCGTTCACCCATCGCTTGTCCATGTCGTTCTTGACAAAAATGACCTGCGCGCCGGGTTTCACTTCCAGCTCCATCAGGGTGGGGAGCGAACTTTCGGGGAAGTCGCCTTGGATTTCGCCGGTGAAGGTCGTGGGCGAAGAGTCTATCTCGGCCAGTTTCTGGCGGTTGATGAAGTCCACGTTGTCGCGCCGCGTGGCCAGGGTGATGTTCAGGCCGTGGTCCGCCTTCCCGTCGTCGGGATGGTCGTAACGGCTGTTGAGGAGTTGGAGGTCGGCGTTTCCGGCCACGTTGGTGCGGATATGGTCGAGTACGGCAATGAAGGCGGCATCCTGCTGCCGGTACACCTTCTTCAGTTCGATGGACACGAGGCGCATTTCCCGGAACACTTGGGCCGAGAAGAAATAGGGCGAGGGATAGTAGCGGTTCAGCATCTCCCGTTCGTCGGCCTTGACCACCGGTTCGAGTTGGAATATGTCCCCACGAGCAGCAGCTGCTTGCCGCCGAAAGGGTCCCGGGTGTTATGTCCGTAGAGTCGCAATACGCGGTCGATGAAGTCTATGATGTCTGCCCGCACCATGGAGATTTCGTCGATGATGATGAGTTCCACCTCGCGGATGAGCTTCTGGTGGGCGGAGTTGTATTTCAGGAAGTCCTTGAGCCGGCGTGTGCTGAAGCGCGGGTCGTCGGGCAGGAGCGGATAGAAGGGGAGTTTGAAGAAACTATGGAGCGTGCTGCCACCGGCATTGATGGCGGCAATGCCGGTGGGGGCCAGCACGACATGTTTCTTGCGCGTGTGGGCGCATATATATTTTAATAAGGTAGACTTGCCCGTTCCGGCTTTCCCCGTGAGGAAAACCGAATTGCGGGTGAATTGTACCAGCTTTAGCGTAGACTGGAATTCCGGGTTGCGGGTATCTATTTCGGGCTCTTCTTTCAAAGCTTTATGTTTCAGTATACGATAATCCCCGCGGGTGGTTCTTCCGTGTCGGGGGCCGCTTCGTCGGGGGTGTCGGCTTCGCTTTCAGCCGACGGGCCCGGTGCGTGCGTTTCAGTCGGTTGCTCCATACCGGGCTGGAGCAATACCCCCAGCGAGTCGCCTGCCGCTCCGGCGGAATCGGTGGAGAGGGAGTCGGGCACCGGGTAGTAGCTGTCGCAGATGTAGCACGACTTGTCTATGTCCTCCAGCGGTTCCTTGGGGAACTTCTCGCGGTATTTGGCGAAACGGTCGTCGAGCAGCACGTCTTGGATGAAGTTGCCGAAGATGGGCAGGGACGTGCGGCTGCCTTGTCCCAGCGCACCGGTGCGGAAGTGGATGCTCCGGTACTCGCCGCCTACCCATCCGCCGGCCACCAGCTTGGGCGTGACGCCCACGAACCAAGCGTCGGAATGATTGTTGGACGTGCCGGTCTTCCCGCCGAATTCGGAATATTTCAAGACCGGATGGATGTAACTCCACAATGCTGCGGTGGTGCCTCCGGGTTCTGTCAGTCCGCCGCGCAAGAGGCGTTGCATGAAGAAGGCAGAGCGGTAGGGGATGGCTTGCTGCTCTTCGAGTTCTGCCGCATAGAGGATGTTGCCGTCGCGGTCGAGAATTTTGGTGATGAGTATGGGGGCGCTCACCCGTCCGTCGTTGATGACCGTGCAATAGCCGTTGACGAGTTCCAGCAAGTTCACGTCCGAGGAGCCGAGGCTGAGCGACGGGGTTTCGTGCAAGGGTGATTCAATGCCCATGGCGTGTGCCGTTTGTGCCACGTTGTGGATGCCCATCTCGTATCCGAGTTTGACGGCGATGCTGTTGATGCTTTGGGCGAAGGCCGACTTCAGGGGCATGGCGGCACCGGAGAAGGTGCCGTTGGCATTGTGGGGAGTCCATTTGGTAGGTTTCCCGTCAATGGTGTCGGGATATTGCATCCATTCGTCCACGCGCGTGTCGCACGGTGTCAGTCCTTGGTTCATGGCTTCGGCATAGACGAAGAGTTTGAAGGTGGAACCCGGTTGGCGCATGGCCGTCACCTTGTCGTATTTCCACGAACCGAAGTCGATGTCGCCGACCCAAGCCTTGACTTGGCGCGTGTCCGGTTCTATGGCCACGAAGCCGCAGTGCAGGAATTTGACCATGTAGCGGATGGAGTCCATCGTGCTCATTTCGGTTTCCATCGGTCCGTCGTAGCTGAAGACCTTGACCTTGTGGGGCTGGTTGAGGTAGAACGTAATGGAGTCCGGTTGGTCGGGGAAGCGCTTGGCCAAATATTTATAGTGTGTTGTCTTTTTGGCCAAGTCTTCTATGAAGTTCGGGATTTCCCTGTGGCGCTCGTCTTGCCAAGGGTTGGTGTTGCCCCAATGCTGGTAGAAGCGTTGCTGGAGAATTTCCATTTGCTTTTTGGCCGCCTCTTCCGCGTATTTTTGCATGCGGGTATCCAGTGTGGTGTAAATCTTCAAGCCGTCGGCGTACAAGTCCAGCTTGTTTTCGCTGTCGCAGCCGGCGATTTTCCCTTCTTCGCACAAGCGGTCGATGTAGGCCGGTAGTTCTGCGCGGAAGTAGGGGGCGATGCCGTCGTAACTGCTTTCTTCTCTTGGCGGGTTGACCAGCATGGGCAGTGCCATAAGGGAGTCGAGCTGCGCGTGTGTGGCTTGTTTTCCGTTGATGATCAGATGCCCGTGGTCGTATAAGTTCGTGAGTACCACGTTGCGCCGTTGGGTACTGTTTTTGGGGTTCAGCTTCGGGTTATAGGTGGAAGTGGCCTTGAGCAGCCCCACGAGGGTGGCGGCCTGCTCGTATGTCAGCTTGTCGGGTGTGGTGTTGAAGTAGGTGCGGCAAGCTGTCTTGATGCCGAACGAGTTGCTGCCGAAGTCCACGGTGTTGAAGTACATGGTGAGGATTTCCTCTTTCGTGAAGATGGATTCCAGTTTGACAGCCACTATCCATTCCTTGGCTTTCATGACCAGAATTTTCACTCCGGGGATTTTTCCCAGTAGCCCCGTGGAGTATTGTGTCCGGACCCGGAACATGTTTTTGGCCAGTTGCTGGGTGATGGTGCTGGCTCCGCGGGCGTTTCCTTGCGCGATGTCTTTGATGGCGGCGAAGAGACCTTGAAAGTCAATCCCGTGGTGGCGGTAGAAGCGCTCGTCTTCCGTGTCTATCAAAGTCTGTATGATAATAGGCGAGATGTCTTCATACTCCACGGGAGTACGGTTCTCGCTGAAAAAAACGTCCGATCAGCACGCTGTCCGTACTGTAGATTTCAGATGCCTCGCTGTTGACAGGATGCTCAATGTCTTTGAGTCCGGGCGATTTTCCGAAGAGGTAGAGGAAATTGTTGTCCACGGCGACCAGCAAAAAGGATGAAGGAGATGATGCAGGTGACCAGCCAGCTGGCCGTCTTCTTGTACCAAGGGCCGCGGTATAGTTTGGTGAATTGCGTCCAGGCTTTCTTCAGCCCAGTGCTTGTCTTTCGGAGTATGCGGTTCATGCAAATGGAATTAATCGGGTTGAACGGGCATTTGTCTGAGCAAAATTAGAAAAAGTTTATCGTATAATCACTTTTTCCAGTAGTTTTTTATGCCACGTTCGTCTTCGGGGTGGAACCAGTTGATGGAGGGGTCGCGACGGAACCAAGTCATTTGCTTTCGGGAATAGATACGTGTGTTCTGCTTGATTTTCTCCACGGCGAAATCCAAAGTCCAGTCACCGTCGATGTAGTGGAACATTTCCTTGTATCCCACGGTGTTCAGCGCGTTGGTATTCCGGAAGGGGAGCACGCGGCGTGCTTCGGCTTCCAAGCCTTGTGCCATCATCTCGTCCACGCGATGGTTGATACGGTCGTAGAGCCCCTCGCGTTCGCGGCGGAGTCCTATTTTGAGGATGTCGAAGGGGCGCTCCTTGGTTTGGCTGGTGAGGAAGGAGGAATAAGGCTTTCCTGTCATATAGCAGATTTCCAAGGCATGCACTACGCGTTTGGGGTTTTTGAGGTCTACGGTGCGATAGTATTCCGGATCGAGAAGTTTCAGTTCACGGCACAAGGTATCGAGTCCTTCCGTTTCGTATCGTTCCAGCATGATGCGGCGGGTATCATCGTCCACGGTAGGGATGTCGTCGATGCCTTTGCACACTGCATCAACATACATCATGCTCCCGCCCGACAGCAGGGCGATGGGGTGGCGGGAAAAGAGGCTGTCCAGCAGGCGGAGCACGTCGGCTTCGTATTGTGCGGCGCTATAGTAGTCCGTAAGGTCCAGCGTGCCCACGAAGTAGTGTTTGACGCGCTGTTGCTGTTCTGCGGTAGGTGCGGCGGTACCGATAGGCAAGTCGCGAAACAGTTGCCGGGAGTCCGCATTGAGGATTGGAGTGTGCAGGAACTCGGCCAAGTTGAGGCTGAGTCCGGTCTTGCCCACGCCCGTAGGGCCTATCAGTACGACCAGCAGGGGCTTCATGGTTTACTTGTACGGGTCGCCGTCGCTGATTTCGAATCCTTCGGAGTCGAGCTCCTCGGCGTCGAAATTTTCGTTGTCCGTGAAGTCTTCGTTCAGGTTGTCCGGCGTTGCTACCGTGTCTTTCTTCAGGAACTCTTCCACGTCCATGGCTTGCTGCGGTGCTTCCCCATGGCTGCGGCTGCAGACGGGCTGCGGCTGCGGCTGGCCTAAAATGATTTCCGTCAGTTCCATGAAGAACATGCGGTTGCCCAATGGGTCGAACACATAGACCAAGCGTTGCTTCTCGTCTTCCAGCAGTTCGCTCAGGCGGGTGTCTTTCATCAGCAGCACGTCTTCGTCCTCGCGGCTCGTGCCCATGTCCTCCAACAGTATTTCTTGTTCCTGTTCCCAATGCTTGTTACAGGTGAAAAAGCTGGTGGGTTGGTCGTCGGCGTAGTTGCAGGCAGCCAGGATGGCCTTGTGCAGGTCGTAGAAGCTGGCTTCGGCGTCGATTTTGATTTCCCGTACGAAGTCATCCGCTTCGTTAGAGATGAGGGTAAAACGGTATACCATGGTTCGCAGTTATGATGTGGTTAGTGGACGAAGCCCCGTTTTGAGCTTTCGATAAAGTCTATGATATAATCGATTTCCGGTGAGGACGGCACTTCCTCGCGCACTTTCCGCAGCGCTTCGGCCAGTTGGAGGCCGCTTTGCAGGATGATGCGGTAGGTGCTGTGAATGTTTTCGATGACGTCGTTGCCGAAGTTCCTGCGGCGCAGTCCCACGATGTTCAGTCCGCGGTAGGCTGCCGGTTCACGGGCGCACATGCTATAGGGCAGCACGTCTTGGCTGAAGCGCGTTCCGCCGCCCACCATGGTATATCCGCCCACGCGGCAGAATTGGTGCATCAGCACGTTGGCGCTGATGATGGCATGGTTGTCCACCACGATTTCCCCGGCCAGTTTCGTGCCGTTGCCGATGATGCAATCGTCGCCCACGGTGGCATCGTGCGCCACGTGCACGCTTTCCATCAGCAAGTTGCCGCTGCCCACTTTGGTGCGGCCTTTGGCGGCGGTGCCCCGGTTGATGGTGACGTTCTCGCGGATTTTGTTGTTGTCGCCGATTTCGGCGGTGGTTTCCTCGCCCCTAAACTTCAGGTCTTGCGGGACGGCGCCGATGACGGCTCCGGGGAAGATGGTGTTTCCGTTCCCGATGCGTGCGCCGTAGAGTACCGTTACGTGGTTCATCAGTACATTGTTGTCGCCGATTTCCACGTTTTTGTCGATGAAGCAGAATGGGCCGATTTCGCAGTTTTCTCCGATTCTGGCTTCCGGGTCGATGTATGCCAAAGGACTTATTTTGCTCATATATATAATTGATGTCTTACTTGTTCTTTACGATTTGTGCGGTGAATGTAGCTTCCATGACGACGCGTTCGCCCACGAACACATAGCCGCGCATGGAGGAGATTCCGTGGCGGACGGGTGCCAGCAGTTCCACCTTAAATAATAAGGTATCGCCCGGCACCACTTTCTGCCGGAACTTCACTTGGTCGATGCGTAAGAAGTAAGTGCTCCAGCGCTCCGGTTCGTCCACGGAGTTCAGCACCAGCAGTCCGCCGGCCTGGGCCATGGCTTCGATTTGCAGCACGCCCGGCATGACGGGCTCTTGCGGGGAAATGGCCCGTGAAGAAAGGTTCGTTGCTTGTCACGTTCTTCACGGCCACGATGGTAGTGGGGCCCAGTTCGATGACCTTGTCCACCAGTTGCATGGGGTAGCGGTGCGGCAGGAGTTCGCGGATGCGGTTCACGTCCATGATGGGCGGTTCGTTGCAGTCGTAGCCCGGTGCCTGGATTTCGTGTGCGCGTATTTCCTTGCGGATGAGCCGTGCGAACTTGTTGTTGATGGTATGTCCCGGCCGTGTGGCGATGATGCGTCCTTTGATGGGTTTCCCGATGAGGGCCATGTCGCCGATGATGTCGAGCAACTTGTGGCGTGCCGGTTCGTTTTCCCACACCAAGGGCTTGTGGTTCAGGTATCCTTGTTCTTTTGCGTTATGGTGGGGCACTCCGATGGAGTCGGCCAGCCGGTCGAGTTTCTCCTGCGGCATTTCGTTCTCGTAGATGACGATGGCGTTGTCCAGGTCGCCGCCCTTGATGAGTCCGGCGGCCATGAGCTGTTCCACTTCGCGGATGAACACGAACGTGCGGCTGGGAGCTATTTCGCTTTCAAAGTTGTCCATGTTGTCCAAAGTGGCGAACTGGCTGGAGAGCACTTTGGAGTTGAAAGAAATCATGGCGGTGATGCTGAACTGGTCGTCGGGGAGGATGGTGATGCACGAGCCGGTCTCCTCGTCCTTCACTTCCAGTTTCTTGCGGATGATGTAGCAATCCTTGACGGCGTTCTGTTCGGCAATGCCCACGCGCTTGATATTTGCCACGTAGTTTTCCGCGCTGCCGTCAAGAATCGGCAATTCGGGGGCGTTTACCTGCAGGAGGCAGTTGTCCACGCCCATGGCGTACAAGGCGGCCATGGCATGTTCCACGGTGCTGCATCGTGCCTCGCCTCGCCCGAGCACTGTGCCTCTTGTGGTTTCTATCACATTTTCGGCCACGGCGTCTATCACCGGTTGGCCGTCCATGTCGATGCGTTGGATTTTATATCCGTGGTTTTCAGGAGCGGGGTTGAACGTGACGGTCAGGTTCAGTCCCGTGTGCAATCCTTTGCCGTACAAAGAGAAACTTCCTTGTAATGTCTTTTTGTTTCAACATGGCGCTTTATTTCTTCTTGTTCAGTAATTCTTTTAGTTCTTCTATTTCCTTCTTCATGCGGTTCACGTCGGTGTACATTTCCGGGAGGTTTTTGAACACGATGCTCGAGCGCGCGAAGTTTTTGGCTTCGATGGCCGGCGAGCCTTGCACGGTGACGTGTCCCTTGCGGATGCTGCCGGCGATGCCGGCTTGTGCGCCGGACCTCACTTGGTCGCCGATGACGGCGTGCCCGGCGATGCCCACTTGTCCGCCGAACATGCACCACTGTCCGATTTTGGTGGACCCGGCCACGCCCACTTGCGCGGACATGACGGTGTTTTCGCCCACTTCCACGTTGTGCGCCACTTGCACCAGGTTGTCCAGTTTGACGCCCTTGCGCACGTAGGTGGAGCCCATGGTGGAGCGGTCCACGCACGTGTTGGCGCCGATTTCCACGTCGTCTTCGATGGTGACGATGCCAATCTGCGGGATCTTGTCATACCCGTGGGGAGTGGGGGCGAAGCCGAAGCCGTCGGCGCCGATGACGCAGCCCGAATGCAGGATGACGCGGTTGCCGATGCGGCAGTCGTGGTAGACCGACACGTTAGGATATAAGATACAGTTTTCCCCCACGGACGCATTGTCGCAGATGGTCGTGTGGGGGTAGATTTGTGTGCCTTTTCCGATGCGCACGTTTTCGCCCACGTAGGCGAACGGGGCGATGTAGCAGTCTTCGCCCACTGTGGCGCTCGGTGCGATGTATGCCAGCGGGTCAATGCCCTTTTTCTTGGGCTTGCTCATTTCATACAGTGTCAGCAGTTTGGCCACGGCGTCGTAGGCGTTGTCCACGCGGATAAGGGTGGCTTGGGTGTCTTTCTCCAGAGTGAGTGCCTTGTCGACCAGCACGATGCTCGACTGTGTGTCGTAGAGGTAATGGGTGTATTTGGGATTGGACAGAAACGAGATGGCTCCCGGCACACCTTCTTCTATTTTGGCAAAAGTGTGCACCGTAGCGTTTTCATTCCCTTCTACCGTCCCTTGTATGAATTCAGCGATTTGCTTGGCGGTAAATTCCATGGCCTTGTGTTATTGTCATTACTAATTTTGCAAATTTCGCAAAAAAAATCGAATTACGCTATATTTTGGCCCATAAAATCGTTCGCGCCCCCGTTTTATGCTTTCTTTTTGGCGCTTTGCGGGGCGCGGGGCGGTTTTACAGGTTCTGTAGCTGGGCGGCCATTTGCTGTTGCACTTCGCGTGCTTTTTTCGGCGGCCGTGGCGGCGAAGTTTTCCGACGGGTCGGCGTAGATGATGGCCCGGCTGCTGTTCACTATCAGTCCGCAGGTGCGGTTCATGCCGTAGCGGCACACTTCCTCCAGCGAACCGCCTTGCGCGCCGATGCCCGGCACGAGCAGGAAGTGGTCGGGGACGATTTTGCGGATGTCCTCGAACATGCGTCCTTGCGTGGCGCCCACCACGTACATCATGTTCTCGTCGTTGCCCCATTCCTGGCTTTTGCGCAGCACTTTCTCGAAGAGGCGTTCACCTTGTGCGTCCTCTGTCAGCTGGAAATCGTGCGAGCCCTTGTTGCTGGTCAGGGCGAGCAGGACGACCCACTTGCCTTCGTAGCCGAGGAAGGGCGTCACGCTGTCCTCGCCCATGTAGGGGGCCACGGTCAGCGCGTCGAGTTGCATTTCCTCGAAGAAGGTGCGGGCATACATGGCCGACGTGTTGCCGATGTCGCCGCGTTTGGCGTCGGCGATGATGAACTGGTCGGGATAGTTCTCGTTCAGGTACTTGATGGTCTTTTCAAACGCGAGCCATCCCTTCACGCCCATGCTTTCGTAGAAGGCCAGGTTGGGCTTATAGGCGATGCAGTAGGGCGCGGTGGCGTCGATGATGGCCTTGTTGAAGGCGAAGATGGGGTCTTCTTCTTCTTTCAACAGATGCTGCGGAATCTTCTTGATGTCCGTGTCCAGTCCCACGCAAAGGAAGGATTGTTTCTTCTTGATGTTCTCGAAAAGTTGTTGCTTGTTCATGCTGTTATGTTTGGATGTAGTTGAAACTATTTCATGAGATAATAGCCCCAGAGGGCGAAGTGCCGGAAGCTGTCGACCGGGTTATCGTAGAAGTTGAATCCGGTCATGATGAAGCGGTTGCCTTGGTCGCGGGTGGACAGTTCGCGGGGCGTGAATGCTTCCCCGGAGCCCCATTGGCGCAGGGAGTCCGGCCGTACATACAAGGTGTCGGCCATCAGACTGTCGCGGCAGGTGATGGCCCACCATTCGCCGTCCTTTCCGCTAGGACGGATGTCGCATTCCTGGTTTTCATACAGCCTCATGGCCTTGTAGCCTTCTTCTATCGGCAGGGTGAACGGGCGGATGGAAGACGTGGAATAGTTGCGGATGTCCTTCACCACCACCTGTATCTGGCCGTCTTTCCCTTTGGTAGAAGTATATTTCTCCGGCTCGCTGATGGCATTCCGGATGCCCCAGAAGTAGATGTCCGGGCTGATGTAGCGGGCGACGGCGGGTTCGTCCATTTCTTCTGCCAGGTAGCGCAGTCGGTCGTTCGTGTTGAGGGCTTCCTGACGGGGCAGGGTGGCCAGCCAGTCCAGATAGTCCTCTTCGCTGAGCGGCAGGGGCTTTTTGCACGATGTGCGGAACACTTCGTCCACCGACCGCAGCAGGTAGCGGCGCGAGACGCTCGTCAGGTTCCACGGCAGCACGGAGGTGAGCAGGAAGATGATGGCGAACGACACCGGAATCCACCGGATGCGTTTCCGCGAGAGGAACAGTCCGCCGCACACCAGGTAGAACCACAGGTTGAGGGCCAGCAGATAGAGCCGGTTGACGGTGTAGCCGTAGTCGCCGATGCGGCGGGCGATGCCTACGGTCATCAGTGCCAGCAGCGGGAGGATGGCCACGGGCAGCCAGCGCGCCACGCGGCGTTCAAACCGCGGTGCGCCTTGGCGCAACAGAGGGTAGAGGCAGAACTCCACGGCGATGCAGCCGCCCATGAGGGCCGTCACCAGCCGGGAGACCCACCCGTCCGGCAGTTCCCATTGTGCGAGTATCTTGGCCAAATAGGCGTAGAGCACCAACAGGTAGCACCCTATCAGCGGGAGGAACAGGTAACGGATGGTTTTCTGCACGAAGGGCGGGGTGTAGGCCATGCGGTCATGTTTGCTTTCTCCGGCCGGAATCCGTCCCAGGAACAGGAGAAGGGACAGGAACAGCAGGCAGACGGTGCACCACGTGATGTACCACCGCGAATCGACGTCCAGGCCGAACAGTCCGGAAAGCGAGGCGGTCAGCAGGCTCAGGCCGCCGAACATGAGGAGCCCCACGAGGCAGGAACTGATGAGATGTCCGGTCAGTTCCCAAGCGAAATTCCACGAGGCGATGTCGTCCTTTTCGCGGAGGAACGGCAGGATGCACACGCTCAGGGCCAGCGCCGTCACGAGGGAGGCGTGCATGAGGATGGCTTCCATGCCGATGGCGCCTGCGGGCAGGTCGTACAGGTAGGCCGCGTCGATCAGCAGGGCGATGTGTCCCGCCATCTTGGCGGCCAGCACCGTGCGCCGGTTCTCCGTCTCCTCGCTCCAGAGCCGGAGGACGAGCGACAGCAAGCCGCCCACGGAGAGGTAATAAAGCCCCGTACTGAACAGCCGGTCGGGCACGCACTTGTCTCCCCACGACTGCACCAGCAGCAAGGCCGTGAGCGCGGCGATGAAGCCCGCTGCGGCGGGGAAGCGCTCCAGGCATCGGCGGAGGCTCTGAGCGAAGGCTTGCCGGGGAAAGATGCTCTTCATGACGTGCGGTTTTGCGTTACAGTTCGCTTTCTTTCATCCGCTCGGCGTTCTCGGCCACGGTCAGCTGGTCGATGCAGTCCTGTATGTTGCCGTCCATGAACGACGGCAGGTTCTGCATGTTGTAGCCGATGCGGTGGTCGGTGATGCGGCTTTGCGGGTAGTTGTAGGTGCGTATCTTGGCCGAGCGGTCGCCGGTGGACACCATGGTCTTGCGGCGGCTGGCGATGTCGTCGATGTATTTCTGGTGCTCCTTGTCGTAGATGAACGTGCGCAGGCGCGCCAGCGCGCGCTCCTTGTTCTTGGGCTGGTCGCGCGTCTCGGTGCATTCGATGAGGATTTCCTCCGTTTCGCCCGTGTTGGGGTTCTTCCACATATAGCGTGCGCGCACGCCGGACTCCACCTTGTTCACGTTCTGCCCGCCCGCGCCGCTGGAGCGGAAGGTGTCCCACTTGATTTCGCCCTCGTTGATTTCCACGTCAAACTCCTGCGCTTCGGGCAGCACGGCCACGGTGGCGGCCGACGTGTGCACCCGTCCTTGCGTCTCGGTGGCGGGGACGCGCTGCACGCGGTGCACGCCCGACTCGTATTTCAGTGTGCCATAGACCTTTTCGCCCGTCACGCTGAAGATGATTTCCTTGAAGCCGCCCGCGGCGCCTTCCGTGTAGCTGGACACGGCCACTTTCCAGCCCTTCATCTCGCAGAACTTGGTGTACATGCGGAAGAGGTCCCCGGCAAAGAGGGCCGCTTCGTCGCCGCCCGTTCCGCCGCGGATTTCCATGATGACGTTCTTGTCGTCCTCCGGGTCGGCCGGAACGAGCAGCAGCTTGATTTGTTCTTCTATTTCGGGGATGCGCTTTTCGGCGGCGGCCAGTTCCTCGCGGGCCATGTCTTTCATGTCCGGGTCGTCCTCCGTGGCCAGCATCTCCTTGGCGTCCTGCACGGTCTGCAGGCAGTCCAGATAATCCTTCCGGGCCTTTATGATGTCGCCCAGGTCCTTATACTCCTTGGTGAGTTTCACGTAGCGTTTTTGGTCGCCGATCACGTGCGGGTCGGTGATGAGCGTGCCCACTTCCTCGTAGCGGCTCACCAGACCTTCCAGTTTGTCCAGAATAGTGTTGCTTTCTGCCATAATATCAAGTTTCTGACTGCAAAGATACACAGAAAAAATGAAAGGGCTTTGCACGACGGGCTGCAAAAGTTTGTGTCATGTCCTTCAAAATCCGCGGCGGCAAGGTGGGGAGAAATAGGTGCTGGGGGTGCCGGGCGTGGGGGCTCTTGCCTGATTGTCCGTTTTGTTGCACGTTGCGCGCCGGCGCGCAACGGTGGCGTGCGGCGCAAACAGCGGATGCCGCGTGGCGCGGCCCCGGTTTGCGTCGCGCGGGCCTGCGGCGTGCGCCAGCATGCTTTGCGGAGAGCATTCGAGTACTTGCCGCAGAGTACTCGAGTACTCTCCGCAAAGTACAATCCGCCCCTGCGCAAGGCGTTGCCCCGCCTTCTGCAAGCGGACGGCCGGAAATGCAGCCGCGGTTTCATCGTCGTGGGGAGCGCCAGTAAAGCATTTTCGCTTGCCCGTAAAAAACATCCGCCCCGTCTTGCGATTCATCTGCAAGGCGGGGCGGAGGCTTAAACTTCATTTCGGTGTTGCCTTTGCCGGGGGAGGGCATCAATAGTAGAACTCCCCGAATTCGCTGCGGATGGTCAGCGAGCGCGGGCCTTCTTCGATGCGGCCGACAACTTGCGCGTCGATGTTGAAACTCTTGGAGATGTCGATGACCTTCTCCGCCTGTTCGGGCGCCACGTAGACCTCCAGGCGGTGGCCCATGTTGAACACCTTGTACATCTCGCTCCAGTCCGTTCCGCTCTCCTTGGCGATGGCCTTGAACAGGGGTGGCACGGGGAACATGTTGTCCTTGACGACGCGGCAGTTCTCACCGACAAAGTGCAGTACTTTCGTCTGTGCGCCGCCCGTGCAGTGCACCATGCCGTGGATGTCCGCGCGCATCTCGTCCAGCATCTTCTTCACCACGGGGGCGTAGGTGCGGGTGGGCGAGAGGACAAGCTTGCCGGCGTTCAGGGGTGCACCGTCTACGGGGTCGGTCAGATGGTAGCTGCCGCTGTACACCAGTTCCTCGGGAACAGCCTTGTCGTAGCTTTCCGGATATTTCTCGGCCAGATATTTGGCGAACACGTCGTGGCGCGCGCTGGTCAGTCCGTTGCTGCCCATGCCGCCGTTGTATTCTTTCTCGTATGTAGCCTGCCCGCAGCTGCTCAGTCCGACGATGACGTCGCCGGGACGGATGTTGGCGTTGTCGATGACGTCGCTGCGCTTCATGCGGCACGTCACGGTGGAGTCCACGATGATGGTGCGCACCAGGTCGCCCACGTCGGCCGTTTCGCCGCCGGTGGCATAGATGCCGATGCCCATCTTCCGCATCTCGGCCAGCAGTTCGTCGGTGCCGTTGATGATGGCGCTGATGACTTCGCCGGGGATGAGCATCTTGTTGCGCCCGATGGTGGACGACACGAGGATGTTGTCCACCGCGCCCACGCACAGCAGGTCGTCGATGTTCATGATCAAGGCGTCCTGCGCGATGCCCTTCCACACCGAGAGGTCGCCCGTTTCCCGCCAGTAGACGTAGGCCAGCGAGGACTTGGTGCCCGCGCCGTCGGCATGCATGATGTTGCAATACTCGGGGTCGCCGCCCAGGATGTCGGGGATAATCTTACAGAAGGCTTGTGGGAAAATGCCTTTGTCTATGTTCTTGATGGCGTTGTGCACGTCTTCCTTTGCGGCCGACACGCCGCGCATCATGTAGCGTTGGTTGCTCATGTCTTCAGTAGTTTTATGGGATGACAATCAGTTTAAAATTCCACTTTGGGCGCTTCTTCCGCTCCGGTCGAGGCCTCGAACTTCTCTTTCCTGCTGAAACCGAACATGCCGGCAAACAGGTTGTTGGGGAACGAGCGGATGAGCACGTTGTAGTCCTGCACGGCCTGGTTGTAGCGCTTGCGGGCCTCCGTGATGCGGTTTTCCGTGCCCTCGAGCTGTGCCTGCAGTTCCGAGAAGTTCTCGTTGGCGCGGAGCTGCGGATAGTTTTCCGTCACGGCCAGCAGCTTTCCGAGGGCCGAAGTGACGGCGCCTTGGGCTTTCTGGTATTCGGCCAGCTTTTCGGCCGTGAGGTTGGTCGGGTCTACCGTGATTTGGGTGGCCTTGCTGCGGGCTTCCACCACGGCCTCCAGTGTGCTGCTTTCGTGGGCGGCATAGCCCTTCACGGTGTTCACGAGGTTGGGAATCAGGTCGGCGCGACGTTGGTACTGCGTCTCCACGTTGCTCCATGCCGTGGACACGGCTTCGTCTTTTTCCACCATTTCGTTGTACGAACAGCTGTTCAGCACGACCATGCACACCATGGCGATGGCGGTCGTCAGCCAGGATTTTGTCTTCATTGTCTTCTTGTCCATATAAGCTATTGGTTTAAATGTTCGTTGTTGCGGTGTCAGAATTTCCCGCCGGCCCCGCCTCCGCCGAAGCTTCCGCCTCCGAAACTGCCCCCGCCGAAGCCGCCTCCGAAGCCCCCGCCCCCGAATCCGCGGTGGAAGGGGCCGGCCACGGGCGGGAATCCTCCGAAGCCCGTGCCGTTGTCGAACGGTTCGTCGTGTGAACGGCACTCCGTGTGCCCGCATTTGGGGCAGCGGAAGAATTCCCGGTGGTGTTCGATGCCGTTGTAGCGGTCGACGGTGACATCGGAATGGGTGCGGTGCATGGGGTAGTGGCCACACTTGGGGCAGGAATTGCGCTTGCGGTTGGAATAAGCCGAAACCAGGAAGCCTGCGCCGACGATGGCCAAGGCCAGCCAGATGAAGCTGCGGTCTTCGCCTCCCGCCTTGCGCTGCGGACCGGGGTTCAGCAGCGAGGTGTCGCCTTCTATCACGCCGCACACGGCGGCCACGGTTTGCAGCATGGCATTGTCCCAGTCTCCGGTTTTCAGGTAGGGCACCATCTTCCTGTTCTCTATCCTGCGGCAGATGGCGTCGGGCAGCGTGCCTTCCAGGCCTTCGCCGGTGAGTATCTGGTAGCAGCGGTCTTGCGTGGAGAGCAGGATGATGAGCCCGGTGTTCTGCTGGTTGCCCACGCCGTATTTGTTGCCCAGCGTGATGGCGAACTCGTAGCAGTCGCCGCCTTCGATGCGCTCCACCACGGCCACGATGGACTGCACGCCTTTGTCGGCCTCCAGGCGGTAGAGCATGCTGTCCATCCGTTCCACCGCCGGGGCGGAAAGGATGCCGTCGGGGTTGACCACATGCTTTGTCCTGTTCTGCAGGTACACCATGGGCAGGTTGTCCACCGTGTAGGTGCCGGCCTGCAGGAACTGTGCGCTCCCGCAAATCCAAAACAAGAGAAACAGACAAATGACATGCTTCATGACGTGCGCCTTTTTTACTCGGTCGGCAAGTTATTCATATCTTTTGGAATATTGTACTTTTCAAGGAAAGTTTTTACTCTTTCTGTATATTCTTTAGGGAATTTTAGGTAAGAGTTGGCGTGTTCTGCCCCTTCCACGCGCCAATATTCTTTGACGCCGGGCTTGGCGGCAAAGAGCGTGTCGCCCATCCAAGTGGGCACGAACGTGTCTTCCGTCCCGTGGATGAAGAGCATGGGCAGGCGGCATTTCTTCACTTGCGCCAAGGGGGAGGCTTCGCGGAAGTTCCATCCGTAGCGGAGGTCCGTGGCCCAACTGGCCAGGTGGAGCAAGGGGAAGGCCGGCAGCCCGAACTGGTTCCTCAGTTCGCCCTTGTATTCGTCCCATACGCTGGTGTATCCGCAGTCTTCCACGAAGCAGTGCACAAACGGAGGTTGCGGTTCGCCGCTCACGTTCATGGTGGTGGCCGCTCCCATGGAGATGCCGTGCACCACCATGTCGGTTTGCGAGCCGGGGGCGAAGAGGCTGTCGGCCACATCCATCCACCGCAGCACGTCTTTCCGGTCGTTCCATCCCATCTGGATGTGGTCGCCGTCGCTCAGTCCGGCAAACCGCAGGTCGGGCAGGAGCACGTTGTAGCGCAGGTCGTGGTTGTAGAGATAGGCAATGTGGAGCATGCGCACGGCGTTGTCGGTGTAGCCGTGCACGACGATGGCGGTGCGGGGCGTCAGCGTGTCGGCCCGCAGGTAGAGGGCATGTAGCCGTGCGCCGTCGTCGGCCATGATGAAAGTGTCGCGCAAGGCTTCTGCCCGTTGCAGGCTGTCCACCCAATGCGACAGGAAAGGATAGTGCTCATACATGAATGCGTAGGAGGCGTCCAAGTCCTTTCCCCTTTCGTTGCCTTGGGCTTCCAGGGCGTACCATTGCAGGTAGAGCGTGCCCCCGGCCAGCAAGGCCAGTAAAGCGGCCACTATCGCTCCGATGACTTTGTAGGAGGTCTTTTTCTTCATGTCCGTTCCTTTAGTCTTCGCTGTGCCAGAATTCCCAACCGGCGTAAGCCTGCAGGAGCAGCATCTCGAGGCCGTTTTTCACGATGGCCCCCTGCTCGCGCCCTTTCTTGAGGAAGAGCGTTTCTTCGGGGTTATACACCAGGTCGTAAAGCAAGTGGTCGTTTCCAATGGCTTCGTAAGGAAGGGGCGGACAGCACTCCGTGCGGTACATGCCCACGGGGGTGCAGTTCACGATAACGGTGTATTCCTTCATGGTCTCCCGCGTGAGGTGGTCGTAAGACAGCATTCCTTCGCGCGGCGTGCGGCTGACGAAGCGGCATTCCAGCCCCAGTTGCCGCAGTCCGTAGTGGATGGCTTTCGACGCCCCGCCGGTGCCCAGGATGAGGGCTTTCTTATGCGTGGATTCCAGCAAAGGCGCTATCGAGCGGGTGAAGCCGATGACATCGGAGTTGAATCCTTTCAGGTGGGGGGGCCTTCCTGCTGACGGATGCGGACGACGTTGACGGCGCCGATTTGCCGGGCTTCTTCGCTCAGTTCGTCCATGTAGGAAATGATTTTTTCTTTGTAAGGGATGGTGACGTTGAGTCCTCGCAAGTCTGCGTTTTCCGCGATGATGTCCGGAAAACGGTCGATGCTTGGGATTTCAAAGTTGACGTATTCGGCATCAATGCCTTCGCTCCGGAATTTCTCGTTGAAAAAGTCGCGCGAGAAAGAATGGCCGAGGGGATAGCCGATTAAACCGTATTTGTCCATGATGGGTCTGTATTATTTTGTGGCAAGGTACATCGTACTGATGCCGAAGGTGAAGCGCTTGAAGCGCACGTCGCTGAAGCCGGCTTTCTTCAGGATGCCCTGCATGATTTCCCCTTGCGGGAAGGCGGCCATCGTGGCCGGCAAGTAGGAATAGGCGCTGTGGTCCTTGGATATCAGCCGTCCCACGAGCGGCATGACGATTTTGGCGTAGACGGAGAAAAGCTGCTTCATGGGGAAACGGTGGGGCGAACTCAGTTCGATGATGAGCAAGTGGCCGCCGGGCTTCAGCACGCGGCACATCTCCCGCAGGCCTTGGTCCAGGTCTTCGAAGTTGCGCACGCCGTAGGCCACGGTCACTGCGTCGAACGTGCCGTCGGCGAACGACAAGGCCGCGCAGTCTTCCCGTTGGAAACGGATGAGGGAGTCGAGCTGTTGCTCCTTCACCTTCTGCCGCCCAATCTGCATCATTCCTTCCGAAATGTCCACGCCCAAGACGGATTGGGGGCAAAGCCGCCGTGCCGACAGGATGGCGAAGTCGCCCGTGCCCGTGGCCACATCCAATATGGATTGGGGGCGGAAAGGCGACAAAGAGTCGACGGCCGTGCGCCGCCAACTCTTGTCGATGCCCCATGAGAGGAAATGGTTTAACAGGTCATAAGAGTGCGCGATGTGGTCGAACATGCGTTCCACTTGCTCACGCTTGTGCCCGTTGCCCTTGTAGGGCTTTATCTTTTCTTGTTCGTACACGCCGGGATGTCTTATTGCTGGTTCAGGTAGTCCATGACATTCTTTTCGATGCGTGCGGCCAGGTCGTCGTGCTCGTCCGCTTTCTGGAACTTTTCGCCCACGATGTGTTCGTAAAGTTCGATGTAGCGGTCGGACACGCTGTTCACGTATTCATCTGTCATCTCCGGCACCTGCTGGCCTTCCTTGCCCATGAAACCGTTGTCGATGAGCCATTGGCGCACGAACTCCTTGGAGAGCTGCTTTTGCGGCTCGCCTTTCTCGAATTTCTCTTCGTAACCGTCGGCGTAGAAGTAGCGGCTGGAGTCGGGCGTGTGGATTTCGTCAATAAGGTAGACCTTGCCGTCTTTCTTGCCGAACTCGTACTTGGTGTCCACCAGGATGAGTCCTTTTTGTGCGGCCATTTCCGTTCCGCGGGCGAAAAGGGCGTAGGTGTATTTCTCCATCAGTTCATAGTCTTCCTTGCTCACCAGGCCTTGTGCGATGATTTCCTCCTTCGAGATGTTCTCGTCGTGTCCAGCCTCGGCTTTGGTGGTCGGGGTAATGATTGGCGTGGGGAACTTCTGGTTCTCTTTCATGCCGTCGGGCAATTTGACGCCGCAAAGTTCGCGGCAGCCGTTTTTGTATTCACGCCATGCCGACCCGGTCAGGTAGCCGCGGATGATCATTTCCACGCGGAAGCCCTCGCATTTCAGGCCCACGGTCACCATGGGGTCCGGAGTGGCGAGTTTCCAGTTGGGCACGATGTCGCTCGTCGCGTCAAGGAACTTGGCGGCTATTTGGTTCAGCACTTGTCCCTTGAAAGGGATGCCTTTCGGGAGAATCACGTCGAAAGCCGAGATGCGGTCGGTGGCCACCATGACCAACAGGTCATCGTTGATGTCGTACACGTCGCGTACCTTGCCGTGGTAAACGCTTTTCTGTCCCGGGAAATGGAAATCTGTTTGAGTTAATGCTTTCATAATCTGAAATTGTTATGCTGTTGCTTGTTCTTTAGTTGTCTGTCACGTTGATGAAGTCGGTCAGTACGCGCGGCTCCGCCGACGTGTGTGCGGTCGTTTTTTGTTTGCGTGCCTCTGCCGTCATTTTGTCGTGTCGTTCGTATGCGTCCACGATGCGGGTCACCAGTTTGTGGCGCACGATGTCTTTTTTGTTCATGTAGATGAATGCGATGCCTTCCACGTCCTTCAGGATGGAGGTGGCTTCCACGAGGCCGGAGCGTTGCGAGGGCGGGAGGTCGATTTGTGTCATGTCGCCCGTCACAATCATTTTGGTGTTCATTCCCATGCGGGTCAGGAACATCTTGATTTGAGCGCTCGTCGTGTTTTGCGCCTCGTCCAGAACCACAACGGCGTCGTTCAGCGTCCGTCCGCGCATGAAGGCCAGCGGGGCGATTTGGATGACATTCTGTTCCATCAATTCTTGCAGTTTCATGGTGGGCAGCATGTCCTGCAGGGCATCATAGAGTGGTTGCAGGTACGGGTCTATCTTCTCTTTCATGTCTCCGGGCAGGAATCCCAGTTTTTCGCCCGCTTCCACGGCCGGCCGGCTCAGGATGATTCTCCGGATTTCCTTGTTCTTCAGCGCCTTCACCGCAAGCGCGATGCTGGTGTAGGTCTTTCCGGACCCCGCCGGTCCTATGGCAAAGATCATGTCGTTCTCTTTGTATGCGTCCACCAACTTCTGCTGGTTTTCGCTCCGTGCGGTGATGGGTTTTCCGGTCACACTGTAGACAATGACCCCCTCCGCGCTTTCTTTTTGCGGCTTGTTGCCTTTGATGATGTCCAGTATATCCTTTTCGTTCAGGCTGTTGTATTTGACGCAATGCTCCTCGATGCTTTTGATATGCTCCTCAAAGGCGCACATTTCCTCTTCGTCCCCCATCACCTTTACGATGTTTCCCCTCGCCACGATGCGCAATTTGGGATAGAGTGCCTTGATCATCTGCATGTTCACGTTGTTCACTCCGTAAAATACAACGGGGTCTACGTCTTCCAATACGATATGCTTTTCTATCATCCATTTAATTTTGCCGCAAATTTAAGCATTATGTTTTGATTTCGCTACGTTTTCCGTATCTTTGTGCCGCAAAATCAAGAAAAAGTTGAGAAAGCTCAAACGGGAAATATTTGTGGGAATGGCCGGTATGGCCGTTTGCGTGTTGGGGGTGGTGCGTTGCGCCAATCCGGGCGTGGTGGCCCAGGCGCCTGCCGTTTCGGCCGCGCCGCCCGACTCTGCCGGGCAGGATGCGCCGTCGGCGGTCGTGGACGCGGCCCCGGAGCGTCCGGAGCGGAAGTCCGGCCTGCATGCGCCCTACGCCATGCCGGTGTTCAAGGGAGCGGACGGCCGGCCGCTGAAGAACCGCATCTACAGCGTGCCCAGCTTCCGGCGTACTTTCCCCGACCTGCAGGACGTGCAGATTGTGGCGGCCCGCAAATGGGGAGTGTCGCCCGTGGAAGACCGCGAGGAGGCAGAGCGGCGGAAGGACGAACTGGTCTACGTGGGGAGCAATCCTTATTACACGATGGACAAGCAAATGACTTACTCCATTCCCTACCTTGTGCCCCGCGCCAGCGATTTGCTCCAGAAGATTGGGCGCAACTTCTTGGATTCTTTGGCCATCAAGGGAATTCCCTTGCACACGCTGATTGTGACATCGGTCTTGCGCACGGAGCACGATGTCCGTAGGCTGAGACGCTTCAACACGAATGCCTCCGAAGCCAGTTGCCACCGCTTCGGGACGACGTTCGATATCTGCTACAACCGTTACAACACGGTGAGCCATCCCGACGGGCCGGAGCGCCGTGCCGTGCGCAACGATTCCCTGAAGTGGGTGCTTTCCGAGGTGTTGCGCGACCTGCGCGAACAAGAACTTTGCTATGTGAAATACGAGGTGAAGCAAGGTTGTTTTCATATCACAGTGAGATAATCCATTAAACTTTTTGCCACAGGGCGTGTCTAAAAGAAAGAGACGCAACGACGGCGCGCATCTTCTTCCACCGGAAGGCGGGGGCGGATGGGGATGCCGTTACAGGGGAACGCATGTCAAACCAGGGCGGCCGGTGTACGGTCGTCCGCAATCAGATAGTAAATCGTATGAGAAAGGCAATCATTACATTGGGAATTTGTTTGTTCTGCGGGAGCGGTTGTGCTACGCTCATGGCGCAGGAGGGTGGTCAAGGGCGCAATGACGTGCGGATGACCGAGATGTTGGAGAAGCGGGCTGAACGCTTGGCCGACGACTTGAAACTCAAGAAAGAGGCGCGGACGGAGTTTCTGGAAACGTATAAGCAGTATCAGCAAGAGCTGATGAAGCATCGCCGCATGCCTTCTTTCCCTGCCGGAGGAGAGGGGAAAAAGGAGTCGGAAATGACGGATGAAGAGGCCGTGGCCCGGGTGAAGGCGGAGTTCGACCGCAAGGCGCAGGAGGTGGTGAACGCTTACAACGCGCTTGAGGTGGACAAAAGTATTATGAACTCTTCTCGAAGACCATGACCGCAAAGCAGTTGATGAAAATCTTCGCTCCCGTGCGCGAGAGGCGCGAGCGCGGGCAGGCCGGACAAGGCGGGGCCAGGATGAGGCCGCGCCAAGGGAACTTCGGCGGGGGATTCCCGCAGGGAGGGTTCGACATGGGGTCGGACTGGTGACGCCACGCCGGACTGCACATTAAAAATAGGTAAAGCGAAAAGGGGGGATTTGCGCGGCAAGTTCCCCCTTTCGCGTGCCGACGTGCTGGGTTTGCGTCATTTGTGTTACAACGCAATGGGTTGTAGCACTTTTTATGCCCTTTTTCACCCTTTTTAGTTGAATGGATGGTGCGAAGCCGGAATATATTCCGTATTTTTGTTTCTACCTAATTATTCACTAATCAAAGGAGGGAAAGCTTATGATTAATTTTACTTCATTAAAAAGTTGGATGCTGGCGGCGGCGCTGTGTTTCGCAGGGTCGGCGATGGCGCAGACGGAGCTGTTGCAGAATGCCGGCTTCGAGGAATGGAATGGCGGCGAGCCTGCGCATTGGGTTTCTACCACAACGGCGGGAAACGCCACCTTGTCGCAGTCTTCCGACGCCCGCACGGGGAGTTCGTCCGTGATGGTGAAGGGGGCGAGCAGCAACAAGCGCTTGGCGTATGAGGAAATGACCCTTTCGCCGGGAACCTACACTTTCTCCATCTATGCCAAGGCGGCCACGGAGGAGAATGCAAGTGCCCGTCCAGGCTATGCGCCTGTGAATGATGACAATTCCATGGGGACGTACGTCTATGGCGAGTATGTGAACGACATCACGAATGCCGAATGGGTGCAAGTGGCCTACACTTTCACCTTGGAGGCGGAAACCAAGGTGAACCTCGTGGTGATGAATCCGACGAAACCGGGCAAGGACTTGCTCCTGGACGATGCGTCGCTGACCACGGAGGACGGGGGCATCGTGGACGAACCGGTGGAGCCGGAACCCGAACCCACGCCGTCTATTTTTGAGGAGACGTTCGGAGAGAGCCTCGGGGCATTCACCATCGACAACGTGGTGCCGGCCGAGGGCTTGGAAGGCGAAGTCTGGACTTTCGACAGCCGCTATGGCGCCAAGGCCACGTCTTACGCCAACGGACAGAACTATTCCACGGAGAGCTGGCTCATTTCGCCGTCCATCGACTTGACGGCGGTGAAGAGTGCCGTGCTGACCTTCGACCACGCTTGCAACTACTTCAACGACGTGACCACCGACTTGACGTTGTGGGTGCGCGAAGGTGCCGACGGCGAATGGGAGAAACTCGAAATCCCCACGTATCCCAACAGTTGGACCTTCGTCAGCAGTGGCGAAATCGATTTGGCCGCTTACGTAGGCAAGACCGTACAGATTGGTTTCAAGTATGTCTGCACCGAGAAAGCCGGAACGTATGAACTGAAGAACTTCGTCGTGGCGGAGAAGTCGGGTGAGGAGCCCGAAGAGCCGGAAGTGCCCGAAAACGAGAGCAGCAAGGAGAACCCCTACACCGTGGCTCAGGCCCTTGCGGCCTACAACGCCGAGGTCGCCACGCCGGGCGTTTGGGTGAAGGGTTACATTGTGGGGTATGTCGATGGGCAGAGCCTGGAGAGCGGAGCCGTGTTCGGTGCTGAGGCGCCCGAAGGCGGGACGGTTTCCGCCACCAACTTGCTCATTGCCGACAAGGCGGACGTCACGGACTACACGCAGTGTCTCATTGTACAATTGACTGCCGGGAACATTCGCGAAGCCTTGAACCTGCAGGATCATCCGGAAAACTTGGGCAAGGAGGTTGTCTTGGCCGGTAGCTTGGAGACTTATTTCAAGACATGTGGTCTGAAGAGTCCTACCGATTACATCCTCGAAGGCGTAGAGCCCGAACCGGTGCCCATGATAGACTTCGTTAAGGCTACGGAAGTGGTCAGTGGCAAGCGTTACGTCTTGGCTGTCTTGAACGATGAGTTGAGCATTGTGGCCCAGAATTTGACCGAGTCGGCCGGGTACGGCTATCTCTACACTTCGCCCGTAACGGTGGAGGACGGCAAGTTGGCCGCAGCGGAAAACAACGCGTTTACTTTCACGGCTACTGATGGCGGATACACCATTCAGGATTCCTACGGGCGCTACGTGTATATGACGGGAACCTTCAACAGCTTCAATGTCAGCGCTGAACTGCCGGAGAGCGGCCACGTGTGGACGGTTGCCTTCGATGCTGATGGCGCGGCCACGATTACGAATGTCGAAATGTCCAAGTGGATTCAATATTCAAGCGGATATTCGAGCTTCGGTTCCTATCCTGCGGCACAAGACGGAGGCATCCTGCCTTATCTGTATGTCGAGTCCGACGGTTCTTCCATCGCGGAAGTGAATGCCGCGGACGAGGATGCGCCGGTCGAGGTGTACACGTTGAGCGGTGTGAAGGTGGGCAACAGCTTGGACGATGTCCGTGGCGGTTCCATCTACATCGTGAAGAAGGGCAATGTGGTGAAGAAAGTGCTGAAATAAGCTTTCTGAGCGACAAATCATAGCAGAAGGGCGTACCATGGCGAGGTTCATGGTACGCCCTTTTGCTGCTTGCCGCTCCCTTCCGTGCCCTTTGCGCTCCGTTGCCTTGCGGAGCGCGGCAGCGTACTTTGCGGGAAGTACTCGAGTACTCTGCGGCAAGTACTCGCGTGCTTTCCGCAAGGTGCGGCGGCGGACTGCGCCCCCCGTTCGCGCGTCCCGCGCTCCGTTTTCCGCGTCTTTCGCCCTTCGCGCGTGCGCGCATGATATAATAAGGTGTCGCCTCTCTTGGGGCGGAAAAAATGCTTTTTAGCATAAAAAAAGTGGGCGGAAGTTTGGTGGGAACCGCAAAAGTGCCTACCTTTGCACTCGCTTTCGGGAAGGACGCCCGCAGGGATGTTCCGGAACGGGGCAGGAAAGAGTTCATTGAAAGTTTTACATAGGTAAGAAAGAGCAGTACAAGGAAATGCGTCCGGTGCGGGAGAGACACCGCACCGGCAAGTCCGGAGTTGAACAGAACAGGCCGCGGCCCCTCCCCGGGGCTCGGCAAGAAGAAACAAAGAATTTACAATGAAGAGTTTGATCCTGGCTCAGGATGAACGCTAGCTACAGGCTTAACACATGCAAGTCGTGGGGCAGCATGGGGGTGGCTTGCCACCCCTGATGGCGACCGGCGCACGGGTGAGTAACGCGTATCCAACCTGCCCCCCGCCCGGGGATAGCCTTCTGAAAGGAAGTTTAATACCCGGCACCTCTCGCGGCCCGCATGGACCGCGTGGGATAGGTTTCGGCCGGCGGGGGATGGGGATGCGTTCCATTAGCTTGTTGGCGGGGTAACGGCCCACCAAGGCGACGATGGATAGGGGTTCTGAGAGGAAGGCCCCCCACATTGGGACTGAGACACGGCCCAAACTCCTACGGGAGGCAGCAGTGAGGAATATTGGTCAATGGGCGGAAGCCTGAACCAGCCAAGTAGCGTGGGCGATGAAGGCCCTACGGGTCGTAAAGCCCTTTTGCGGGGGATTAAAGTGCGCCACGGGTGGCGCTTTGCAGGTACCCCGCGAATAAGCATCGGCTAATTCCGTGCCAGCAGCCGCGGTAATACGGAAGATGCGGGCGTTATCCGGATTTATTGGGTTTAAAGGGAGCGTAGGCGGCCCTGTAAGTCAGCGGTGAAATGGCGCGGCTCAACCGCGTCCTGCCGTTGAAACTGCGGGGCTTGAGTCTGCACAGGGCACATGGAACTCGTGGTGTAGCGGTGAAATGCTTAGATATCACGAAGAACCCCGATCGCGAAGGCATTGTGCCGGGGCAGCACTGACGCTGAGGCTCGAAAGTGCGGGTATCAAACAGGATTAGATACCCTGGTAGTCCGCACGGTAAACGATGGATGCCCGCCGCCGGGACGTATGGTTCGGTGGCCAAGCGAAAGCATTAAGCATCCCACCTGGGGAGTACGCCGGCAACGGTGAAACTCAAAGGAATTGACGGGGGCCCGCACAAGCGGAGGAACATGTGGTTTAATTCGATGATACGCGAGGAACCTTACCCGGGCTCGAACGCGGGCTGCATGGACTGGAGACAGTCCTTTCCCTTCGGGGACCGCCCGCGAGGTGCTGCATGGTTGTCGTCAGCTCGTGCCGTGAGGTGTCGGCTCAAGTGCCATAACGAGCGCAACCCCTTTCCACGGTTGCCATCGCGTGATGGCGGGGAAGGCGGGGATGACGTCAAATCAGCACGGCCCTTACGTCCGGGGCCACACACGTGTTACAATGGCGGGCACAGAGGGAAGCCCCCCGCGAGGGGGCGCGGATCCCGAAATCCCGTCCCAGTTCGGACTGGAGTCTGCAACCCGACTCCACGAAGCTGGATTCGCTAGTAATCGCGCATCAGCCATGGCGCGGTGAATACGTTCGGGCCTTGTACACACCGCCCGTCAAGCCATGAAAGCCGGTGGTGCCTGAAGTCCGTGACCGCGAGGGTCGGCCTAGGGTAAAAGCCGGTGATTGGGGCTAAGTCGTAACAAGGTAGCCGTACCGGAAGGTGCGGCTGGAATCCTTTCTGGGGCGCCGGACGCGCCGCCGGGGCGCGTCTCCAAGGTTGCTGCTCCTTCTTGCCTGTGCTAAAATATAAAAAGAAGATGATGCAAGGGAGACCGGGAAGCCGGGCTTTTTGCCCCAAAATCCCGCAGCCCCGCGCGGTGGAACGAGAAGCCAGTCCTATAGCTCAGTTGGTCAGAGCGCCACACTGATAATGTGGAGGTCGGCAGTTCAACTCTGCCTGGGACTACGGACGGGGATTAGCTCAGCTGGCTAGAGCACCTGCCCTGCAAGCAGGGGGCCGACGGTTTCATTGACATATTGGGAACAACAAGGCGAAAGCAAGAACAGAACGTAGAGAACACAATCCATAACAAGCGCAAGCAAGGAATCCGGCGCGCGGCTTCCCCTGGGGGAATGTCCGCAAGACGGAGAGGAAACATGCAAGGGCGCACGGTGGATGCCTAGGCTCTCACAGGCGATGAAGGACGTGGCAAGCTGCGAAAAGCCGCGGGGAGGTGCAAGCAACCTTTGATCCGCGGATGTCCGAATGGGGCAACCCGGCACCCGTGTGGGTGCCATCCGGCCCAAGCCGGAAGCGAACGCGGGGAACTGAAACATCTTAGTACCCGCAGGAAGAGAAAATAAAGAATGATTCCCCGAGTAGCGGCGAGCGGAAGGGGAAGAGCCCAAACCGGGGGCGTCGAGGCGTCCCCGGGGTTGTAGGGCCGCGACATCGCAAGACACCAGGCGAGGGGAAGGCGCTGGAAAGCGCCGCCACAGAGGGCGACAGCCCCGTACCCGAAGTCCGGCGAAGCGTAGCGGTACCCTGAGTAACGCGGGACACGTGGAATCCTGCGCGAATCCGCCGGGCCCATCCGGCAAGGCTAAATACTCGTGAGAGACCGATAGCGAACCAGTACCGTGAGGGAAAGGTGAAAAGAACCCCGCGCAGGGGAGTGAAACAGTGCCTGAAACCGTGCGCCTACAAGCAGTCGGAGCCCCTTTTTTTCAGGGGTGACGGCGTGCCTTTTGCATAATGAACCTACGAGTTGCCGTGTCCGGCGAGGCTAAGGGCGAGTACGCCCGGAGCCGCAGCGAAAGCGAGTCTAAAATGGCGCATAGTCGGGGGAGGCAGACGCGAAACCGGGTGATCTACACTTGTCCAGGATGAAGTCCCGGTAACACGGGATGGAGGTCCGCACCAATAAGCGTTGAAAAGCTTCTGGATGAGGCGA
>VOFD01001192.1_pt1:40000-54806 | contig 54806 bp, 38 predicted proteins | sample 5384101 | NCBI WGS metagenome assembly VOFD01 (sample SAMN12384723, study PRJNA508395) | human gut metagenome | isolation source: healthy gut C | host: Homo sapiens
CGGCGTCTCCCCGTGGTATGATTGGGCGGACGTGCCTGTCGTTCCCAAACAAAACTTGTCCATGGCGCGTGGGGCATACTCTGCCGGGGAACCCTCCGTAAGATACCGCGGGCTATTCCTGAACGACGAAGCGCCTTGCCTTACGGGTTGGGTGAAGCACACGTATGGCACGAATTATGGCGACCATCGCTTCTATGCCCGTGTGTTTGAACTGATTTTGCGCCTGAGGGGCAACTTCCTGTGGCCGGCCATGTGGTCGTGGAGCTTTTATGCGGATGACCCGGAGAACAGCCGTACGGCCCGTAACATGGGCATCATCATGGGGACTTCCCATCACGAGCCGATGGCACGCAATCATCAGGAGTGGGCGCGCCACCGCAGGGAGTATGGCGCGTGGGATTATGTGACGAACCAGAAAGTGATCGACCGTTTCTTCCGCGAGGGGATAGAGCGCGCGATGGGGTCGGAGGACCTGATTACGATTGGCATGCGCGGAGATGGCGATGCACCTATGGGAGGCAAAGAGGGGGAAGACCAAGGGGCAGAGCGCGACAAAGCCAATTTGGACTTGCTGGAGAGCATCATTAGGAACCAGCGCCGGATTATCAAAGACGTGACGGGCCGTCCGGCCAAGGAGACCCCGCAGGTGTGGGCCATCTATAAAGAGGTGCAGAAGTATTACGACATGGGTCTGCGCGTGCCGGACGACGTCATCATGCTGCTCAGCGACGATAACTGGGGAACGTGCGCCGCCTGCCCCGCGGGGACGAGCGCAAGCATCCCGGAGGATGGGGAATGTATTACCATGTGGATTATGTCGGTGCGCCGAGGAATTCAAAGTGGTTGAACGTGACTCCCATACAGCATATTTGGGAGCAGTTGCAGCTGACGTATGATTATGGCGTAGACCGCTTGTGGGTGCTCAACGTGGGCGACCTGAAGCCCATGGAATATCCCATTACTTTGTTTTTGGACATGGCCTGGAACCCGAAGCGCTATACGGCGGCCAACCTGCTGGAGCATGCCCGCGGTTTTTGCGCACAGCAATTCGGGGCGGAGCAGGCGGACGAAGCCATGCGCATTCTCAACCTTTATAGCAAATATAACGGTCGTGTCACGCCGGAGATGCTGGACGCCCGCACCTACAACGTGGAGAACGGCGAGTGGAAGCAAGTTTCGGACGAGTACCGCGTGCTGGAGGCCGATGCCTTGCGGCAATACATTTCGTTGCCGGAGGAGTATCGCGACGCTTACAAGCAGCTGATTCTCTTTCCCGTGCAGGCCATGGCCAACCTCTACGAGATGTATTACGCGCAGGCCATGAACCATAAACTTTATGCGGAGCGCAACCCGCAGGCCAACTTCTGGGCCGACAAGGTGGCGCAAGCCTTCAGGCGCGACTCGTTGCTTTGTGACGACTACAACAACGTGATGTCCGGCGGGAAGTGGAAAAACATGATGATTCAGAAGCATATCGGTTACCGTTCGTGGAACGACAACTTCCGTGCCGACATCATGCCCAAGGTGTTCCGGTTGGAGCATCCCGAACTCCAGAAAGGCGGCTACGTGTTCACGGCCCGCCACGGCGTGGTGTCGATGGAGGCCGAGCATTATTTTAGTGCCGTGCCGGCGGCAGGGACGGAATGGACGGTCATCCCCTATTTGGGGCGCACGCTAAGCGGCCTGGCCCTGATGCCCTACACGAAAGCCGTGGAGGGCGCGTCGCTCACTTATCGTTTTTCTGTTCCCGAGGGAGTTACGGAGGTAGAGGTGCATGTAGTCGTCAAGTCGACGCTTGCATTCCATGATGCGGACGGCCACGCCTACGCGGTGAAGTTGGGCGACGGCGAGGAGAAGGTGGTGAATTTCAATTCAGACCTGAACGAAGAACCGGAGAACATCTATCGCGTGTTCTATCCCACGGTGGCCCGCCGTGTGGTGGAGAAGACCATAAAGTTTCCCGTCACGCCTTCTGCCGGCGGAATGCTGGATTTGACGTTGAAGCCGTTGGATCCGGGCATCGTGTTCGAAAAGATAGTGGTGGATTGTGGCGGTTACGAGAGGAGCTACCTTTTCATGGAGGAGTCGCCGAACGAAAGGCAGGTTGCGGAATAAGGCGCTTTCGGGGGCGGGGAAGCCCGCTCTCCCGTCTGTCGGCGGAGAATCGGCTCCGCCGTTGCGCCTTTTTTCGTCGCGCTGTGCGGAGTCCGTCAGCGTACTCTGCGGCAAGTACTCGAGTACTTGCCGCAGAGTACAGTTTCGCATACCGCATGTCCTTCCGCGTTTTTCCGCCGCATGCTCCATGGCTTTGCCGTCCGTCTTCTGGATTTTTCGGCCGTTCCCTCGGCCTCCGTGCGGAAGAAAGAGCTTGTTTCCCGCCCGGAATCCTGATAAAATCGCAGAATAGGCGCATTTTTCATTTTAATTTATTTGTTTGATTCCCCGATTTCTTTTATCTTTGCATCCGAAACAGACAAAATGAACATACAATGAATGCTACGATTACATTATTGGCCCTGTTGGACATTCGACTGCGGAACGTGGTGGAAAGTGTGGTCTGTGCGTAGTAGTTGTGTGTAAGATATACGAGGCCTTTCCCACTTTCTTGGTGAGAAAGGCTTTTTTTATAGAAACAAATAATGAGAAGATATGAGTGACAAGTTGTTTATTTTTGACACGACATTGCGGGACGGCGAGCAGGCTCCCGGATGCCAGTTGAATACGGTCGAGAAGATTCAAGTGGCCAAACAGTTGGAAGCCCTCGGGGTGGACGTGATAGAGGCAGGATTCCCCATCTCCAGCCCGGGCGATTTTAATTCAGTCATCGAGATTTCAAAAGCCGTGACATGGCCCACGATATGCGCCCTGACCCGCGCCGTGCAGAAGGACATCGACGTGGCGGCCGACGCCTTGCGCGAAGCCAAGCACAAGCGCATCCACACGGGTATCGGCACTTCGGACCCGCACATCAGATACAAGTTCAACTCCAACCGCGAAGAAATCATCGAACGGGCGGTGGCTGCCGTGAAGTATGCCAAGCGCTATGTGGAGGACGTGGAGTTCTATGCCGAAGATGCCGGGCGCACGGAGAACGAGTATCTGGCCCGAGTGGTGGAAGCCGTGGTGAAGGCCGGGGCCACCGTGGTGAACATCCCCGACACCACCGGCTATTGCCTGCCGCAAGAATATGGTGAGAAAATCAAGTATTTGATGGAGCATGTCGACGGCCTTTCCGCCGGGAAGGCCATCCTGTCCACCCATTGCCACAACGACCTGGGCATGGCCACGGCCAACACCATGGCGGGCGTGCTCAACGGGGCGCGGCAGGTGGAGGTGACCATCAACGGCATCGGCGAGCGGGCAGGCAACACCTCGCTCGAGGAAGTGGCCATGATCCTGAAATGCCACAAAGGCATCGCCATCGACACGAACATCAACACGCAAAAAATCTACCCCACGAGCCGCATGGTGTCGAGCCTGATGAACATGCCCGTGCAGCCCAACAAGGCCATCGTGGGCCGCAACGCCTTCGCGCATTCCAGCGGCATCCATCAGGACGGCGTGCTGAAGAACGTGCAGACCTATGAAATCATGAACCCCAAAGACGTGGGCATCGACGACAATGCTATCGTGCTGACGGCCCGCAGCGGAAGGGCTGCCCTGAAGCACCGCCTGAGCGTGCTGGGCGTTGAGATGGAAGGCGAACGCCTGGATGCCACGTATCAGGACTTCTTGAAGCTGGCCGACAAGAAGAAGGAGGTGAACGACGACGACATACTGATGTTGGCGGGAGCCGACCGCGCGGCCGCGCATGCGGTGAAACTGGATTACCTGCAGGTGACGACCGGCATGGGCGTGAAGTCCGTGGCCTGCATCGGTCTGGACATCGCAGGGGAGAAGTTCGAGGCATCGGCCAGCGGAAACGGTCCGGTGGACGCCGCCATCAAGGCGCTGAAGAACATCATCAAGCGCCAGATGGTGCTGAAGGAGTTTACCATCCAGGCCATCAGCAAAGGCAGCGACGACGTGGGCAAGGTGCACGTGCAGGTGGAATACGACGGCCATGTGTACTACGGCTTCGGCGCGAACACCGACATCGTGTCGGCTTCCGTGGAGGCTTACATAGATTGCATCAACAAGTTTAAGAAGTAACAAATACAAAATAAGATAATGGCAAACACACTCTTTTGACAAGATTTGGGACAAGCACGTCGTCCAGTACGTGGAGGACGGGCCGCAACAATTGTATATCGACAGGCTCTATTGCCACGAAGTGACCAGCCCGCAGGCTTTTGCCGGCATGAGGGCGCGCGGGTTGAAATGTTTCCGCCCCGACCACATCTATTGTATGCCCGACCATAACACGCCGACGCACGACCAGGACAAGCCGATTGAAGACCCCGTGAGCAAGGCGCAGGTGGATACGCTGGCCAAGAACGCGGCCGATTTCGGGCTGACCCACTTCGGCATGATGAACCCCAAGAACGGCATCATCCACGTGGTGGGACCGGAACGAGGCCTCTCGCTTCCCGGCATGACCATCGTGTGCGGCGATTCCCACACCTCGACCCACGGCGCCGTGGGTGCCGTGGCATTCGGCATCGGCACGTCCGAAGTGGAGATGGTGCTGGCTTCGCAGTGCATCCTGCAACAGAAGCCCAAGTCGATGCGCATCAACATCGAAGGCGAACTGGCTCAGGGCGTGACGGCCAAGGACGTGGCCCTCTACCTGATGTCGCAGCTCACCACTTCCGGCGCCACGGGTTATTTCGTGGAGTATGCCGGCTCGGCTGTCCGCAGTCTTTCCATGGAAGGGCGCCTCACTCTGTGCAACCTCTCCATAGAGATGGGTGCCCGTGGCGGTTTCATCGCGCCGGACGAAGTGACGTTCGCTTATCTGAAAGGCCGTGAATACGCGCCCAAGGGTGAGGAATGGGACAAGGCCGTGGCCTATTGGAAGACGCTGAAGAGCGGCGACGACGCCGTGTTCGACAAGGAACTCACGTTCCAGGCCGCCGACATCGAGCCCCGCATCACCTACGGCACCAATCCCGGCATGGGCATCGGCATCACGGAAACCGTTCCCTCTATCGAAACGATTCCGGAAGCCGGACGCGCTTCCTACTTGAAGTCGTTGGATTACATGGGCTTCCAACCCGGGCAGAAGCTGTTGGGCACGCCGGTGGATTATGTGTTCCTCGGAGCCTGCACCAACGGGCGCATCGAGGATTTCCGCGCGTTTGCCTCCATCGCCAAGGGACGCAAGAAGGCGCCGCATGTCGTGGCGTGGCTGGTGCCCGGTTCGTGGATGGTGGCCGACCAGATCAAGGCCGAAGGCTTGGATAAAGTGCTGGAAGAAGCCGGCTTTGAGCTTCGCCAGCCCGGCTGTTCCGCCTGCCTGGCCATGAACGACGACAAGATTCCGGCGGGCAAGTTGGCCGTGTCGACTTCCAACCGCAACTTCGAAGGCCGCCAGGGGCCCGGTGCCCGCACCGTCCTGGCCAGTCCGTTGGTGGCCGCAGCGGCTGCCGTGACAGGAGTGATAACCGATCCGCGAACATTAATGTAAACCAGACTTGACACATGAAACAGAAATTTGATATCATAACGAGCACTTGTGTGCCCCTTCCTTTGGAGAACGTGGACACGGACCAAATCATTCCGGCCCGTTTCCTGAAGGCCACTACGAGAGAAGAAAGCTTTTTCGGCGAGAACCTGTTCCGCGACTGGCGCTACAATGCCGACGGCACGCTGAACAAGGATTTCGTGCTGAACGACCCGACGTATGGGGGCGAAATCCTTGTGGCCGGCAAGAACTTCGGTAGCGGTTCCAGCCGCGAACACGCGGCGTGGGCCATCGCCGGTTATGGGTTCCGCGTGGTCATCAGCAGCTTCTTTGCCGACATCCACAAGAACAATGAGCTGAACAACTTTGTGCTGCCCGTGGTGGTGAGCGACGACTTCTTGGCCGAACTTTTCGCTTCCATCAAGGCCGACCCGAAGACGTTGGTGGAAGTCGACCTGCCGCACCAGACGGTGACCAACAAAGCCACGGGGCGCAGCGAGCGCTTTGAAATCAACGGATATAAGAAGTATTGCCTCATGAATGCCTTGGACGACATCGACTTCCTGCTCGAGAACAAGGACAAGATTGAGGCTTGGGAAGGGAAGAACGCCTGACGACGGGAGGAAAAAGGAATGAGCACGAATCCCGTGAAGATTGAAATCATGGACACGACGCTCCGCGACGGTGAACAGACCAACGGCGTGAGCTTCATGCCCCATGAGAAGCTGATGATTGCCAAAGCCTTGTTGCAGGACTTGAACGTGGACCGCATCGAGGTGGCTTCGGCCCGGGTGTCCGACGGGGAATGGAAGGCCGTGCGCAGCATCTGCCAATGGGCGCGCCAGACCGGGCGGTTGGACCGCGTGGAGGTGCTGGGCTTTGTGGACGGCCGCACGTCGCTCGACTGGATTCACAGCAGCGGCTGCCGGCACATCAACCTGTTGTGCAAAGGGTCGGAGAACCATTGCACGAACCAGCTGAAGAAGACCTTGGAGCAGCACGTGGCGGACATCCGCCAGTCGCTGGCCTACGCCCGTGAGCTGGGCATCGGTGTGAACGTCTATCTGGAGGACTGGAGCAACGGCATGAAGCATTCGCCCGACTATGTGTTCGCGTTCATGGACGCATTGAAGGACGAGCCCATCGACCGCTTCATGTTGCCGGACACGCTGGGCATCCTCAATCCCCTGGATTTGCTGGGCTACATGCGCAAGATGGTGAAACGCTATCCGGGCCTGCGCTTCGACTTCCATGCCCACAACGACTACGACTTGGCCATCTCGAACGTGCTGGCCGCCGTGCTGGGCGGATGCCGTGGCATACACACGTCGGTCAACGGGCTGGGCGAGCGGGCAGGAAACGCGCCGCTGGCCAGCGTGCAGGCCATCCTGAAGGACCAGATGGGCGTGCTGACGAGCATCGACGAGAGCCGCCTGAACGAGGTGAGCCGCATGGTGGAGAGCTATTCGGGCATCTCCATCCCGCCCAACCGTCCGATTACGGGCGAGAACGTCTTCACCCAAGTGGCCGGCGTGCATGCCGACGGCGACAACAAGGCCAACCTCTACTGCAACGACCTCTTGCCCGAACGCTTCGGGCGCAAGCGGGAGTATGCCTTGGGCAAGAACAGCGGCAAGGCCAACATCCTGCGCAACCTGGAGGAGCTGGGGCTGGAGCTGACGCCCGAGCAGGCGCGCCGCGTGACCGACCGCATCATCGAGTTGGGCGACAAGAAGGAGATTGTCACTCAGGAGGATTTGCCCTACATCGTGTCCGACGTGCTCAAGCACGACACGCCCGAGGAGCATGTCCGGTTGCTGAGCTACGTGGTCACCACGGCATACGGCCTGAAGCCGATGGCTTCGGTGAAGCTGGAGGTCAACGGGCAGGCTTACGAGGAGAACGCGTCCGGCGACGGACAGTTTGACGCCTTCATGCGCGCCGCGCGGCACATTTACAAGAACAAGCTGTCGCGCCCCTTCCCGTGGCTGGCCAACTACAGTGTCAGCATCCCGCCCGGCGGGCGCACTGACGCCTTGGTGCAGACCGTCATCACGTGGAACTGGAACGACAAGACCTACCGCACGCGCGGACTCGACGCCGACCAGACGGAAGCGGCCATCAAGGCCACGGTGAAGCTGCTCAACCTCATCGAGGGGGATTTTGAACCAAAAACAAAGTAAATCAAAAATAGGAAAAACGACAAAGATTATGGATTTGAAGATTGCCGTGTTGCCGGGAGACGGAATAGGCCCGGAGATTTCGGAACAAGGAGTGGCCGTGATGAACGCCGTGTGCGAGAAGTTCGGCCACAATGTGAGTTACCAATACGCCCTTTGCGGGGCTGACGCCATCGACAAGGTGGGCGACCCTTTCCCCGAGGAGACTTTTGAGATTTGCATGAACGCCGACGCCGTGCTCTTCTCGGCCGTGGGCGACCCGAAGTTTGACAACGACCCCACCGCCAAGGTGCGCCCCGAACAGGGCCTGCTGGCCATGCGCAAGAAGCTGGGCCTTTATGCCAACATCCGTCCGGTGGAGACGTTCGACTGCCTGATTCACAAGTCGCCGCTGAAGGACGAACTGGTGCGCGGGGCCGACTTCATCTGCATCCGCGAGCTGACCGGCGGCATGTATTTCGGCGAAAAGTACCAGGACAACGAGAAGGCGTGGGACACCAACTACTATACCCGTCCCGAGATTGAGCGCATTCTGAAGGTGGCTTACGAGTATGCCATGCGCCGCCGCAAGCACCTCACGGTGGTGGACAAGGCCAACGTGCTGGCCTCGAGCCGTCTGTGGCGTCAAGTGGCGAAGGAGATGGCCCCGCAGTATCCCGAAGTGGTCACTGACTATATGTTCGTGGACAACGCCGCCATGCGCATGATTCAAGACCCGCGCTTCTTCGACGTGATGGTGACGGAGAACACCTTCGGCGACATCCTGACCGACGAAGGCTCCTGCATCACGGGTTCCATGGGCCTGCTTCCTTCGGCTTCCACCGGCGAGCACACGCCCGTGTTTGAGCCCATTCACGGCTCGTGGCCGCAGGCCAAGGGGCTGAACATCGCCAACCCGCTGGCGCAGATTCTCTCCGTGGCCATGCTCTTCGAGTATTTCAACCTGAAGGAGGAAGGCGCGCTCATCCGCAAGGCGGTCAACGCCTCGCTGGATGCCAACGTGCGCACGCCGGAAATCCAAGTGGAAGGCGGCGAGCGCTACGGCACCATCGAAGTGGGCCAGTGGATTGTGGATTACATTAAAAAGGCTTGATTTTTTCATCTTTTATAATTTTAATCAAGGGGAGGAATGCCTGGGGACAAACTCGGGTGTTCCTCTTTTTTTATTTTGCCTGCCCGTGCCGAAGTTGCCTGCGTGCGCGGGGCGGCGGACTGCCGTGCCCGCGACTGCGGATTGCCGTGCGGAACGCGTCGGCGTACTTTGCGGGAAGTACTTGAGTACTTGCCGCAGAGTACTCGAGTATTCTCCGCAAAGTACGCCGGCGGGCTCCGCCCTCCGTTCGTCCGCCTCCGGCCTTTTTGTCGGCCTCGTCGTGGCCTAATGGGTGCGTTAATCACTTTTAAAAAATCATGCTTTAATTTTAAGTAAGCGGCAGTGTGCTTTTTTACACAAAAAAGAAGTAACTTTGTGTCAGTTTGAAATCTTGTCAAAGCATTTAATTCTAAATTTAATGATCATGAAAGCATTCAAGAGAATTTCTTTTGCGGCGGCTTTGTGGGCCGTCGGCCTGGCTGGTTATGCCCAGACGGAGCCGGTGCAGTTGCAGGTGGATGCCGGGCAACAGATTGCCACGGTGACGAAACTGTTCAACGGAACGAACATCGAGGACTTGAACAACCAGACGAACGGGGGCATCTTCAGCCAGCTGCTCCACGGCGAGGCGTTTGAGGAAAACATGGACGTGGACTTCCTGAACCTGGACCGCGGCGACTATTCCAAGGTCTACGTGGTGCTCGACGAGCGGCGCTTGCCGCACCTCATCCAGCAGGCCAACATCTACCACCGCATCAGCTGGAACAGTCGCAGCGAGAAGTACGATTGCAATTCGAAGGACGTTTACGACTCGCGGCCGTTCCGCGACCCGATGGTGATTTCCGGGTGGCGGTTCTGGGGGCGTTTCCTGCCTTTCGACTCCCTGCCCGGCAACATCCAGAAAATCATGCTTGAGCGGCTCGACGGCAAGGAGCAAATCTCGAAGTATTGAGCAAGGCCGTGACGGGAAACCCGGAATACCGCTATGAACTGGTGCGCGACGGCAAGGCCTACATCGGCCGCCAGACGCAGACCATCTGTTTCGAGGGTGGCACGGGCGAAGTGGGGCTGACCAACCACGGCCTGTACCGCATGGGCATCTGCTACCAGAAAGACAAACCGTATGACGGCGTGCTGCGCGTGAAGTCCGACAAGCCGGCCACGGTCTACCTCTCGTTGCGCAACGACGCGGGACAGGTCATAGCCGAGAAGGGGTATGAACTGAAAGGCGACGGGACGTATGAGAAAGTGGCCTTCGAACTGGTGGCCGGCGAAGACGCCAAGCAGGGCAGCTTCGGCATCGCGCTGAAAAGTCCCGGGCGGCTGGAGCTGGGCTTCGCCTTTCTCGAGCCGGGCGAGTGGGGCCGCGTGAACGGATATCCCATCCGCAAGCAGTTCGTCGACGCGCTCAAGCGGCAGGGCATCGCCGCCTTCCGCTATAACGGTTCGATGGTGGACGTGGGCGCCGACACCTACCTCTACCGTTGGAAGAAGATGATAGGCCCGATCGACGAGCGCCGGGTAACCCTTCGCACGGGCTTCAACCTCTATGCCACCCACAGTTTCGGCTTCATCGAAATGCTGCAGGCTGCGGAAGCCGTGGGCGCGGAGGCCATCATCGGCATGAGCATGGACGAGACGGCCGAGGACATCCGCGACTTCGTGGAGTATGTCAACGGTCCGGTGACGACGAAGTGGGGCGCGCTGCGTGCGCAGCATGGGCATCCCGAACCTTACGGGCTGAAATACATAGAGGTGGACAACGAGCGCGGGCTCTCGGTGGGCTATGCGGAATGCGTGAAGAAGTTTGCCACGGCGGCCTGGCAGGCCGACCCGGAAATGTCTATCATGGTGTCGCTCAACATCGGGCGCAACGGCTACAAGCGCGGGACGGACGCCTACGACAGGGCCACGAAACTGGCCGGATGGTTCATCGAGCAGGGCAAGGGCGACAAGTTTGCCTGGGACCCGCACTACAGCGGCGACCGCCGATTTGCCGACGACAAGGAATGGTTTGAGAACGAAATGGGCATCGTGCTCCAGCGCGAGCTGGCCAAAGACCATCCCGGATTCAAACTGAACCTGCACCCCATGGAGGAGAACGGTAGCCGATGCGACTGGGACCGCGGACTGGCGCACGCCAGCAACTGGAACACGCTGCAGCGCTACGGCGACTGCTTCAAGATGCTCGGCACGGCCAACACCTTCCAGCCCCACGGACTGCACTACATGTGGGACCAGGGGCGCATCCACTACACTTCCGACGCGATGTGGTTTGAACCCTCGGCATGCATCGACGAGATGATGATGAAGACCTGGAAGCCGAACGTGGTGCAGACCAGCAGCAGCGACGAAGCGCTCGACATCACGGCGAAGGTCGACGACGGGAAGACGGAGATGACGATATACGTGGCCAACATGAGCGATGAGGCGAAAGACGCGGTGCTGAACATCGACGGATTCAAGTTTAAGACCAGCGCCGAGGTGCAGACCATCGGCGGGTGCGACCTGACGGAATCCAACACGTATGAGAACCAGGAGAACGTGGTGTTCAAGCCTTCGAAAGCCAAGATTGCCAAGAAGAATGCCAAATACACCTTCCCGCGCTATTCTTACACGGTGATTACGCTGAAGAAATAAGCGCGCGGCAGAGCCCGGGCATGCGGCGTACGCGTTGCCTCTAAGGCGAAGAGCAAACGTGGTCCGGTTGTGGAAGTCCCGCAGCCGGACCACGTCGTCTTTTCACCTTGAGGGGCGGTCGAGTGGCCGCTGCGGCAGGAAACTTGACGGGCGTATGCTTTTTTCTTGCCGGAAATCGTTGGGGAAATCCATTTTTTGTTTACCTTTGCCATGAAGGATGTGCCGGAATGCCATGCCTTTGCAGTAAAAACAAAAAGGAGGAACAGATGAAAAGAATATTGTGTATGTTATGCCTGTGCGTCGGCATGTCCACCGCGTGGGCGCAGTCGCAGGCCACGTATAAGGAGTACGTGCGGAGGGCTTTGGAGGCCATCGCGGCCGACAGCACGGTGGAAGCCGAGAAACTTTTTCCGGCAGGCCATGAAGGCGGAGCCGGCCCAGCGCTCCAATGCCATGATTTACTACCAGATAGGTCGCTTGCAGGAGCATCGCGGAAAACCGAAAAAAGCCTTGGAGAGCTACACGATGGGGCTGAACGTGGCGCCTCACGTGCTGCCTTTGAGGTTGGCGCGCGCTCGGCTCTACATGGAGATGGGCAACGAAGACAAGGCGCTGGTGGACTACAGCGACGTGCTGGATTGGAAAACGGACAACCAAGAGGCGCTTTTCATGCGTGCCTACATCTATACGGGAAAGAGGCTGTATAAGAAAGCCCGTGCCGACTACGAGGCGCTCATCAAGCTGAATCCCGCGCACGAGGAAGCCCGCATCGGACTGGTGCTGCTCAACGAGAAAGACAACCGCCCGCGCGAGGCCATGGACCAGATTAACGCCATGGTGGCAGCCGCGCCCGACCATGCCGTGCTCTATGCCATCCGTGCCGGACTGGAACAGACGCGCAAACTCTACGAAGCCGCCGAAGCAGACTTCACGAAAGCCATTGAACTGGATCCGAACAACATCGACTACCTGCTCAACCGTGCCGCTTTCTACATCGAGACCCAACGGGAGAAAGAGGCGCGCGCCGACTTGGACAAGGCGCTCGAACTGGGTGCTAACCCGAACGACGTGGCTTCCATGCGCCACGAGCTCCGTTGAGGGTTCATTTCACTTCGGCCCTTATCGTGAGCCTTGACGGGTAGCGGGATTGGTTGTGGTATACCATGACGGATTGCATGCTGTAGCCATGCCCCTTGGGCGTGAAGCGTACGGTTAAGTTGCCACGCTCTCCCTTGCGGAGCGGAGCGTTTTTCCGGCTCAGTAGAAATTCAGTGGAGGAACCAGCTACAACGCCCGTGTCGGATTGTCACCCAAGCACGGAATTTCCTGCCAGAAAGAAAGGCTTTCCTTTCACTTCCGTGTTTCAATGACAGGACGGCCGGCTGCAAGCAGGAACCGGACTGTTAAAAAACTGGTGGAGAAACTGTCAGTATGGAGCATTTCTCCATCTCGGCGGTCGTTTTTTCGAGATAAAAACAGAATCGCTTTCCGCAAAGAAATGAACCGCCTCCCGCAAAGACGAAACTTTTTTGCCGCAAGGCAGTTCTTGCGGATACAGCAGAAAGACGGGAAAAACAGGGCTTCGGAAGGCTTTTCCCGCTCTGGATGGAGTCCGCCCGCGTGCAAACCCCGTTTGTCCTTTTGCCAGCCACTCCCCTTGCGGGGCTGACGCGGGGGGAGGTTTCCGGCCGCACGGCGTTCCGTGGCGGGCGGCAAAATGTCGCGGAAACCGGCTTTCGGCTTTCATCCTGCATTTTCCTAGGCACGCGAGGTTAGCGTATTACCGTCCCGTTCCCGTCCCGCGCCCGTTTACGCGGTTCTCGCAAGGGCTGCCTTGACGTTTTGACAAAGTGCCATTTGGGGACTTGTTGCTGTCCGCAGGCTTTTTGGCGTCTTCGCGACAGGAGGCAGCCGATGCCACCGAAACATGCAAGAGAGTTCCCAAGGGCCGTCTTTCTTCCCTTCCCGGAATCGCTGAAATATACAGCTGTCCCCATAGGATTTCTACTGAGCCCTTACTGCATGGTGGGAGAGGAGAGGGGACATAAAAAACCCCGTCCTATAGGCGGGAAAGGCCTAGTGAACGGGGCGTAGCCTGAGTATGAAGGGGCTGACTCAGGAGTTGGTCAGGCAGAGAGTCATCTCTTCCTGATAATGGTTTGTGCGCGGTCGGGACCTACGGACAAGATGGTGATGGGCGTTTCCAATTCCGTTTCCAAGAAGCGGATGTAGTCCTTGAATGCTTGCGGGAATTGCGATTCGTCCGTCATTGCCGACAAGTCTTCCTTCCATCCCGGCAGTTCTTTGTATACGGCTTCGCAGCCTTCCGTTTCGAAGGGCATGTCTTCCATGACCACGCCGTCTTTCTTGTAGGCCACGCAGGCTTTGATGGTGTCGAACCCGTCGAGCACGTCGCTCTTCATCATGATGAGCTGCGTTACGCCATTGATCATGATGGCATACTTCAGGGCCACCAAGTCCACCCAGCCGCATCGGCGGTTACGTCCGGTCACGGCGCCATATTCGTGTCCCACTTCGCGGAGCGTGTCGCCCGTCTGGTCGAACAGTTCTACGGGGAAGGGACCGGAACCGACGCGTGTGCTGTAGGCTTTGAAGATGCCGAATACCTCGCCGATATCCGTCGGGCCTACGCCCAGTCCGGTGCAGACGCCGCCGCTGGTGGTGCTGGACGAGCTGACGAAGGGATAAGTGCCATGGTCGATGTCGAGCATGGTGCCTTGCGCCCCTTCGGCCAACACGCTTTTGCCTTCCTTCAGGTAGCGGTTGATTTCAATCTCCGTGTCGGTCAGATGGAACCCGCGCATGTATTCCACGCCTTCCAGCCAAAGCTTTTCTTCTTCGGCGATGTCGTAGTCCGTGTAGTGCAGGTCTCTCAATATTTGTTCGTGTCGTGCCTTCAGGGCGGCATACTTTTCGTCGAAATGGTCAAGGATGTCTCCTACTCTCAGGCCGATGCGTGCGGCCTTGTCACTATATGTTGGGCCGATGCCCTTTCCGGTGGTGCCCACTTTGGCTTTGCCTTTTGCGGCTTCGTAGGCGCGGTCCAGCACCCGGTGCGTGGGCAGGATGAGGTGTGCCCTTTTGCTGATGTGCAGGCGCTCTTTCAAGTCGTATCCTGCGGTTTCGAGTTCTTTGGCTTCGGCCATGAACAGGTCCGGCGCGATGACACAGCCGTTTCCGATGATGTTCACTTTGTCTTTGGCGAAGATGCCCGAGGGGATGGAGCGGAGCACGAATTTCTTGCCGTCGAAGATGATGGTGTGTCCCGCGTTCGGGCCGCCGGCGAAGCGGGCGACCACGTCATAA
>VOFD01001760.1_pt1 | contig 54789 bp, 51 predicted proteins | sample 5384101 | NCBI WGS metagenome assembly VOFD01 (sample SAMN12384723, study PRJNA508395) | human gut metagenome | isolation source: healthy gut C | host: Homo sapiens
AACACCTCTTCCAACTGTGCTTTGGAAGCAGCAAGCAAAGAGTCGTTTTTTCTCTTTCAGCGCCGTCTTTATCTTATGCATAATCATGTACGGGCTTCCGAATTCGATAGCGCCGCTCAAGGCTTCGTACAAGTAGTTGAACTGACGGGTAACCGGCATTCTCTTTGGCAATGATTTCGTCGATTCTCTCTACTACACCCTCGTATTCGGTTTTACCTTTGGCAAATTCGGCAAAGTTCTTTTCCTGTTTCGCTTTTGTGCCCAGCACATCGTTGTCGATAATTGCCTTGTTCATGCCGATGGAGTTTTTCCAGTAGTTGCTGCTTCCGGCAAATTTGCTGGCATACTGGATGCGGGTTTTGTCGCTGGCATCCATGTACTTGCGCAGTACATCGAGGCGGACACCGCGCATGTCAATCATGGCCTGGTTGTCTGCTTCCATGCGTTCTTTCACTTCCGACCGGGTGAGGTAACGGCTGGTGCTGCCGGGGAATCCCATAATCATGGCATAGTCGTTTTCTTTCAGTCCTTTGATGGAAATGGACAGGAATTTCGGAGTCTTCAAAGGTACGTTGCTTGCATTGTATTCGGCCGGTTCTCCGTTGGCATCGGCATAGATGCGGAACATGGAGAAGTCGCCCGTGTGGCGCGGCCACATCCAGTTGTCGGTTTCACCGCCGAACTTACCTACCGAGGAAGGGGGAGCGGCTACCATGCGTACGTCACTGTACACTTTGTAATAGAACAGGTAGAATTTATTTCCCGCATAGAAAGGAAGTGCTCTTACCTCGATGCCCGGTTTGCCTTTCAAATCACTCTTTTCCAGTTCTTCTTTGGCAAGTTTGCCGAGGAACGGGGCGGTCAATGCATCGACTTCCGTCACTTCTCCGGCTTTGACTTTCGCGTTTACGAGGTCGGTGATGTCTACAATGCGGTGTACGAAACGGAATTTCAATCCCGGAGTAGGCAACTCTTCATTGCGGCTTTTTGCCCAGAAACCGTCTGTCAGGTAATCGTGTTCCACTGAGCTGTGCTGTTGGATAGCACCGTAGCCGCAGTGGTGATTGGTGAGAATCAGTCCTTCGGGTGAGATGATTTCGCCCGTACAACCACCGCCAAAGATGCCGACGGCATCCTTCAGCGATACTCCGTTCGGGTTGTATAAATCATCGGCTGCAAGTTTCAGTCCTTGTTTCTTCATCATGTCGATAGAGTTCTGCTGCTTCATCAGTTGCAGTAACCACATTCCTTCGTCTGCACGTGCCGAGCAGACTGTCAGTACGGCGACCGCCGCAATCAAATACTTCGTTACTTTCATCTTTTTTGTTGTTAATTTACTATATGATTTTTAATTGAATCTTCGCTTCCCGGATAGCATCCATGATGTTGGCAGGCGGACGCTGGTTCATCAGCTCTTGCTTCATGAAATCCATGTAAGGAGCCACATGCTTGAAGAATTTCCGGTAGCCGGCGCACAGGTAGTTCAGTCCGGGTTCGCCGTCGGCAGTATGTGCAAAGCGGTTTTTAGGACATTCACCGTTGCAGGCAAACAGCCATTCGCACTCCCTGCACTGGGTGGGGAGAGACTTTTGCTTCATCTGTCCGAAGGCTTGCTGACGTTCGCTGTACATCATTTCCACTAGTGTTTTCTGATAGATGTTTCCCTAGCTTGTATTCCGGAAATACAAAGTGGTCGCAGGCATATACATCACCGTTGAATTCCATTACACCGGCATGTCCGCATGTTTTTGCCATGGAGCATACTCCCGGTTGTTCGCCTACCCAGTTGGCAAGGGTAGAATCGAAGAGTTGGATATAATAGTCGCCTACATCTTCTTTCACCCATTCATCGAACAGGGTACAGAGGAAGTTTCCCCATTGTTCCGGGCTAACGGAGAAGTCCGCCAGTTCCGTAGCTTTTTCCTTATCGGTCAGTGAGGCCAGATGGCGTCCGTCTTGGTGCGGCATGATGCGTTCTACGATAGGAGCGAACTGGATATAATGAGAACCGATTTCTTTGAAGAATTTATAGAATTCAAGGGGATAGTCGGCATTGAAGTCATTTACTACCGCCATCGCGTTCCATTCTACTCCGTGCTTTTTCAACAGGTTGATGCCTTGCATCACTTTGACAAAGGATGGTCTTCCAAGCCTGTTTTTACGGTATTCGTCATGAAACTCCTGCGGCCCGTCGATAGATACGCCCACCAGCCAATTGTTCTCTTTGAAGAACTCGCACCATTCGTCGGTGAGCAGTGTGCCGTTGGTTTGTATGCAGTTGTCAATCGTCCGTCCGTTGGCGTATTTCTTTTGCAGTTCCATCGCTTTTTTTTGTAGAAGGCCAGCGGGCGCATTAGGGTTTCTCCGCCGTGCCAGGTGAACAATACTTGAGGCATTGTTTGCGAATTGATATATTCTTCAATGAACTTCTCCAGCAGTTCATCGCTCATCACGTGTTTTGGATTGTTTACATACAGTTTGGACTTCTCCAGATAATAACAATAATCGCATGCCAGGTTGCATACAGCCCCTACGGGCTTGAGCATTACATAAAGAGGTTTGGCAAAAAGGAGCATAGGTTGACATGTATATTTCTCCGTTTTTTATATTTATGATTGTGCAAAAATACGTAAACCAAATGAAAATTCCTTTCTTTCTATCCCGTTTATAAGGAATATTAATACCTTTGCCACGTATAATTCATAAATCGTTTCCTGCATGATTAGAATGAGTGTAAATCGTATTTTGCCTCTTTTGCTTTTACTCGTGTTTTTCACTTCTTGTGCCCGAAAATACAAGGTGGAAGCGCAGTTCTTCAGTGACAAGCCTTGATGGAAAAATGTTGTTTCTTAAAACTCTTCAGAACGGGCAGTGGGTAGCTGTCGATTCTGCGGAAGTTATTGAAGTCTCTATTTCAAATACGCAATTGGCAGCTAAAGGGACATTGCTCAATGATCGGCTGTATGAGTTTATAGAAAAACGGAATGCACTGGAACTGCAGATAGAGGAGCTCGACCGCAAAGAGGGCGCGTATGGTGCTGGACGGAGCCAATTTGGAAGATGTCCATAAGGAGCTGGCGAAAGAAGGGGAAACTCTTGTTGAAGAAATGAATAATTATGTGAAGCAGTTCATCATTGACAACAATGAAAATGTTCTGGGTCCAAACGTGTTTATGATGATGTGCAGCACATTACCGTATCCTGTCATGACTCCGCAGATAGAGGATATTATGCGAACCGCTCCATTGGCATTCAAGCAGAATCAGTTGATAAAGGAGTTCCTTTCAAAGGCGAAGCGAAAACATGCAGTTGATTGAGGAACACCAGCGCGTCAGGCAAAACGCTTCAACTGATACTTCCGCCAATAAACCGTAGGCAGTGCGGATGAAAGACTTCAACGGTCTTGATCTTCGTTTTAACCATTCCTTCTAAGGCTGCTTTTCTGTATAGGCTTCCGCCATAGTTGCCTTTGATGTTCTCCACTCCTTGTCCCTTAGGGGCAATCGGTTCATGAATAGTCAGTATCATGCGGTGGCGTTGGTATCTCCACTCCCTTGTCCCTAGGGGCAATCGGTTCATGAATAGTATCATGCGGTGGCGGTGTATCCTCAAACGAACCATCGATGGTAACGGGCACTACCGCCAGTTGCAGTTCGCGCATGAAAGCTCCTCTCTTGAAGCATGTGACCGGTGAATGTGCGTTTTCGGGGGACAATGGAAGCCTCTGCCTGGCGCATGGTGGCCAGTCTTTTTTAGGACTGGAACGGTCTACGAAGATATGTCCCGCGCTTTCGCATGCTTTGCCTACGAACGGAATCTTTCGCAGGCTTTTCTTCATCATCCATTTGAAGTTTCTGCCCAAGAAGCCGTAAATCAGGAAAATATCGAAAGAACCCTGATGGTTTGGGACAAACACATAAGAAGTACGTTTGTGAAGTTTCTCGCGTCCGTTTATCTTTACCGGAATGAGCAGCAGGTAGCAAATCAGTTGTGACCATATTTTACCCGGATAATATCCCCAGAAATGAGCGCCCCCCAGTAACGAACCGATAATTGTGACCAATGCGGTAAGGACAGTCAGGACCAATAAAACAGGCAGTGCAAAGCAAATCTGGTAAATATTGTAGAGTATCTTCATGGGTTGTGGATTTTATTGCCACAAAGATAGGTCTTTTTTATATTCTGTCACTCTTTCTCGCTAACTAATTTTATGACGGTGACTTCGGGCCATGCACCGAAGCGGAAAGGCAGACCTACGTATCCTATACCGACATTTACATACAGGGCGCGTTTGCCTTCGTAGTACATACCGCTCCATTCAGGGTAGATGAGAGAAGATAACGAGTGTCCGAATATTTCCATCTGCATGGCGTGCGTATGTCCGGAAAGGGTTAACTCTATATCCGAATCAGGCAAAACTTCGCGTCGCCAGTGCGTAGGGTTATGGCTGAGCAGTATACGGAACATGCCTTCCGTGCCTTGCATGGCTTTGGATAAATCGGCGAATTGTGAGAAAGGCGGTTCGCCGTCGTTCTCAACACCTATCAGCGCTATGCTGTCGTCCTTATGATATAGGATGCAATGCTCGTTATTCAGCATTTTCCAACCCATATCTTTTTGCTGTCCTATTAGATACCCAAGTTGGCTGCTTCCTCTTTTCTGTTATGCCAGCGGTAATATGTCCCGTAATCGTGATTGCCGAGGATAGAATATACTCCGTCGGGAGCATGAAGCAGTGAAAGTGTCTCTTTGAAACCGTCCAGTTCGTGGCTTTGCTGATTGACTAAATCACCGGTAAAGACAATGAGGTCCGCTTGCTGTTCGTTCACCAGCGTAACCAGACGCCGGATAGCTTCCGGATTTCCCAACCAACTGCCTATATGTATATCCGATAGCTGAAGAACGCGGTAACCGTCAAAACCTTTGGGAATGTTGGGCGAGCGATATTCGACATTCTTTACCTCAAAGCGCGTGATACCGGCAATGGCTCCGTAAAGGATATTGGCAAAACCGATTATCCCCAATATCAATCCGAGAAGTGTGTAAGGAAGCCGGTGGGCAACGAAAGGAAAACGGGGATTCCTGAACGGCGTATGGAAAATGATGAATGACAAAAGGCGGCTGATTCCCCGCATCAATATGCCAAACAGCGAACAAAGCATGAATACCGTCTTCGGGACGTGAAAGCGCATTGTCACCTGTCATATAGATGTAATACATATATATAGCTACCAGCACAACTGTAGGAAGCCAATACACACTGCGCCAAAGTATGTTACGTGTTCTCTTTACGATGTACACCAAGTAGATGTACATGTCCGGTAAAAGCAGGCATAAGATAAGTATGAGAGTTATTCGGTGCATATGTCTTTCAATTCTTCTATGTTCTTTTTAATGCAGTCGAGGTGTTTGTAAACGACTTTTTATATATGAAATAAATAAGAAGTGCATCCAGGATGATGTAGCAACCGAGCAAGACGGCTTGTATCATGAGAGGCAGTGTATAGTAATCCATTATCCAGAAGAATAGTATGGTGAAGATAACGGTCCAGGCAGCTACTGCCCATATTTCGTAACGGGTCCAGTTACGGAATCTGGTCATGCGTCGGCTCACTTCGGCTACGGACATTTCGTCTATGTGGGTGTTCTTGTTCCAAAGGTAGGTTTTCCAGTCCCACCACATACCGCTGAGAATAGTTACGGTAATGAAAATCAGAAACAGAATTATCTTGTTCTGCAAATGCTCGTTGAAACCGAAGGTAGGCAGTAAGAACCACACCAGCAGGATGACAGCCAATCCTATCGCACCTGTTCCAAGCGAGAAGCGTTGCAGGATAACGAGTCGTCCCAAACTGTGCCGGGTATTTGTTTTATAATTTGCAATCAGTTCTTTTATCTGTTTCTCATCGGCAATAGGTTCCTTTTGCAACTGTGCATCCAGGGCATTCCATGATTTTTTCAGTTCGTCCAGTTCCATATATTAATCCTCCTTATTCATCTTTTTTAGTTTGTCTTTAATACGGTTGAGTTTGGTGGCCACGTTGGTTACGGTCAGTCCGGTAATCTCGGAAATATCTTCATAGCTTTTTTCTTCCAGATAAAGCAGGATGATAGACTTCTCCAACTGTCCCAGCCGGTTTATCATCCGGTAGAGTTGCTGTAACATGGCTTGCGTTTCGTCGTCCTCTTCGCTGCGGTCGGCTTCCTGGGTGAGGGTGACAATCTCCGGAATGTTCTTTTTCTTTCCGTATGAAGCTGATACAGGTATTCAAGGCGATACGGTAAATCCACGTCGAGATTTTACATTCCCTTCTGAATTTAGGAAACGCTTTCCATATATTGAGCACTACTTCCTGATACAGGTCATTAAGAGTCGCGTTCGGAGTGGTGTACAGGTAACACACCTTATAGATGACGCGCTCATATTCCCGTATGACGGACAGAAACTCTTGTTCTACATTTTCCATTGTGTATGCTTGCTCGAATCGCTTTGATTCTGTTTGTCGTAAGAGAAACCGGAAAATCACACTTGCAACATTTCACTCTTTAAATTTGCTGCCAGGAACTTTCGCATTTCCTCAATCGGTTTACCGCGCCGGCAGGCATAATCTTCCAACTGGTCTTCACCAATCTTGCCTACGGCGAAATAGCGTGACTGGGGATGTGAAAACATAAGACCACAGACAGAAGCATGCGGATACATGGCTCCGTTTTCGGTGAGCGTAATGCCTATCTGTTTCATATCCAGCAATTCGTCCAATATAAAGTTTACGGATTGGTCGGGTAGGGAAGGATAGCCTACTGCCGGACGGATGCCCTGATATTTCTCAACCAGCAAATCCGGAATGGAAAGCGATTCATCGGGAGCATATCCCCAGACTGTCTTGCGCACATATTCGTGCATCTTTTCTGTTGCGGCTTCGGCAAGCCGGTCTGTCAGGGTCTGTACGAGAAGATGCTTATAAGGATCGTCTTTATAACATCCTTCGCTCTCCGCACTGACGGAAGATGCAAAAAGCCCTATCGTATCCGGCACTCCGGATGAAAGAGGCCGTATGAAATCGCTCAGGCAGAGAAACGGACTTCCATCCGGATGAGGTGTCTGCTGGCGGAGCAGAGGGAACACCGTATCTTCGATGATGAGATTGTCTCCCTCTGCATTGGCACTGCATAGCCTGTAAATACATTGCACCGAAATTTTCTCATCCAACCGGTTGAGTACCCTGCCGGCTTCCTTAAACAATTGCATAGCCTCGGCGGCTTTGGGCGTTCTTCTTGCGGAAAAGCCGCAAGCCACATGGCGCGGCAGGAATCGCAACCGTGAATGTTGGCGATTGCTGCAAACTTGGGTTGAAAGCCCCAGGCATGGAAAAATAAATCCAGTTGATATAGGGGCTTACTTCATGGATTTTATAATTGATAGTTGGCAATTGATAATCTCTATATAAGGTTATGCTCTGAATAGATAATACTATATTATGCTCCTGCTGACGGATAATCAAACCGCAGCTCTTCACCGCGGTAAGAATCGTTCACAGTATTGCCGTTGTAAATAAGATGTCCGTTGGCAAACGTTTTTTCTACTTTCCAGTTGAACGTATGCCCCTTCCAAAGGACTCCAGCCGCATTGCTCAGAATCTTGTCGGTAGTGACTTCCCAGGGAGAGTTAGAGCGTACCAGCACTAAATCCGCCTGATAGCCTTCACGGATATATCCACGCTGGCAAATACCGTATATCCGGGCAGGTGCATGACACATTTTCTGAACAACCGTTTCCAGTGAGAACACTCCTTCGTCCACCAGTTCTAACATACTGACAAGGGAGAATTGTATCATAGGCATACCGGACATTGCTTTCAAAGCCCCGCCCTCTTTCTCGCTCAACAAGTGAGGGGCGTGGTCGGTGGCGATAACGTCAATCAGTCCTGAGTTGACGGCGGTCCGCAGTGCTTCCCGGTCTGTTTTTCGTTTAACGGCAGGATTACACTTTATGCGTGCGCCCAGACTGTTGTAGTGCGTCAGCGTAAAAAGTAAATGCGCTACACATGCTTCAGCGGTGATGTTCTTGTTTGCCAAAGGTTCGTCACTGAACAGTTGCAGTTCTTTGGCTGTGGAAACATGCAGGATGTGCAGGCGCGCTCCGGCAATCTTTGCCAGACGGACAGCCAGTTCGGAAGAGGCATAACATGCCGGAACGGAACGGATACTGGGGTGGGCACTGACGGGAATGTCATCCGCTCCTTTATATTTTTGCTTGTATTTCTCGATATTGTTTTTTATTGTTTCCTGATCTTCGCAATGGGCGGCAATCAGCATATCCGTACCGTTGAATATATTCAGCAGGCTGTTCATTTTATCCACCAGCATATTACCGGTACTGGAGCCCATGAACAGCTTGATGCCGCAAACGCGGTGTTTGTCCAGCTTGTCAAATTCCGTATAGTTGTTGTTGGTTGCTCCGAAGTAGCAGGAATGGTTGACGATACACTTCTCATTCAGCAAGTCGAGTTTGGCATTCAAGGCATCCAACGTTACGGTCAGCGGATTGGTATTGGGCATGTCCATAATGGAAGTCACCCCGCCGGCAGCCGCTGCACGGCTTTCTGTCAGAATATCTGCCTTATGGGTAAGACCCGGATCACGAAAATGCACATGGTCGTCGATAATGCCGGGCAGCAGGTAGCAGCCTGTTGCATCAATCACTTCTTCACAAGGGGCGGAAAGAGGCTTCCAGTTGGTAAGTACTTCGGCGATGCGCCCGTTTTCTATCACTACCGAGCCTTGTACGCTTTGTCCTTCGTTGACAATCGTAGCGTTGTGTATCAGTGTTCTTTTCATATCTTTAGTTTTTTAAGTTTGGATATTTATGGAACAGGCTGTTCCATTTCAGCCGGATAACTCCGAACACGGCTTCTCCGAAAATACTGCTGTTCATCTTGGATGTTCCCAGTTCGCGGTTGATGAAGATAACCGGCACTTCCTTTACATTCGCTCCGCATTTGTAAGCGGTGAATTTCATTTCTATCTGGAAAGCATACCCTTTGAAGCGGATGCCGTCCAGATTGATGGTTTGCAATACCTTGCGGCGGTAGCATACAAAGCCGGCGGTAGTGTCATGTATGGGCAATCCCGTGATAAACCGTACATATTTGGAAGCGAAATAAGACATCAGCACACGTCCCATAGGCCAGTTTACCACATTCACGCCGCTGACGTAGCGCGAGCCGATGGCCACATCCGCTCCCTCTTCGGTACAAGCCCGGTAGAGGCGGGGTAGGTCTTTGGGGTTATGGCTGAAATCGGCATCCATTTCGAATATATATTGGTAGTCGCGTTGCAAAGCCCATTTGAATCCGGCTATGTAGGCCGTACCCAGTCCCAGTTTTCCCTTACGCTCCACCATAAACAGGCGGTCGGGAAACTCGCGTTGCAAGTCTTTTACGATGGTGGCTGTGCCGTCGGGAGAACCGTCTTCGATGACAAGTATGTGGAATCCGTGTTCCAGGGCAAAAACGGCACGGATGATATTCTCGATATTTTCCCGTTCATTGTAGGTGGGGATGATGACAATACTGTCTGATGTCTGCATATTCATTGAAAATAGATGGAGCTTGTTATTGGGAACAAAAGTAGTGCTTTTCTATTACTTACAGATAAAACTAAGGATTATTTATGTATTTTTGCAACGGAAATTCGTTATGGAACATTTATGAGTTTACACAGATTATCGGATTCTCTTAATCTGTGTGACTTTGTGTAATCTACGGTGAACTAAAAAAGACAGCAATGATTATTACCGAACTACAACAATTATACGCCACCCACCCCAATGTAGAAGGCATGTGCAAGTTGCTAAAGGACAATTCCGTCCGTCATCTCTATTGCAGTGGTTTGTGCGCCTCTGCCGCTTCACTGTTTTCATCCGTGCTGGTGCAGCAGGCGGAATGTCCGTTTGTCTTTATCCTCGGCGATTTGGAAGAGGCGGGATATTTCTACCACGACCTGACACAGATTTTGGGAACCGGACAGGTGTTGTTTTTTCCTTCTTCTTTCCGCCGTGCCATAAAGTACGGCCAGAAAGATGCGGCTAACGAGATTCTCCGTACGGAAGTGCTGAGCCGTTTGCAAAAAGGGAGAAGAAGGGCTTTGTGTAGTTACCTATCCGGATGCGTTGGCGGAAAAAGTTGTATCCCGTAAGGAACTGGGAGATAAAACCTTGAAGCTTCATGCCGGCGAAAAGGTGGATATGGACTTTGTTACGGAAGTGCTGCGCAGCTATGGGTTCGAGTATGTGGATTATGTGTACGAGCCGGGGCAGTATGCTGTGCGCGGCAGTATTATCGACGTCTTTTCCTTTTCGTCCGAGTTTCCTTTCCGTATCGACTTTTTTGGAGATGAGGTGGAGAGTATTCGTACTTTTGAAGTGGAGAGCCAGCTTTCCAAAGAGAAGAAAGAGGAGATTGTCATTGTTCCCGATTTAAGCCGTAGCTTGGAGCAAGGGGGGATGGCGGCATGGTTTCTTTCTTGGATTTTCTGCGGCCGGATACCTTGCTGGCGATGCGTGATTTCCTTTGGTTGCGGGAGCGTATTCAGGTCGTCCACGATGAATCGCTTACTGCACATATTGCAGCCTGCGAAGCCGAAGAAAACGGTGCAATCTCTCTGGAAGGTAAGTTGATTGATGGAGGAGGGTTTACTTTGCGTGCCCTCGATTTCCGCCGCATGGAATTCGGTACGAAGCCCACCGGAACGCCGGATGCGACAGTTGCATTCAGTACCGTTGCACAGCCTATCTTCCATAAGAATTTCGACTTGGTGGCAGAAAGTTTCCGCGACTATCTTTCCCGCAACTATACCCTCTATATATGCAGCGACAGTCTGAAGCAGACCGACCGTATCCGCGCTATCTTTGAAGACCGGGGAGATAATATCTCCTTCACACCCGTTGAACGTACCCTGCACGAGGGTTTTGCCGACGATACGTTGCGTCTCTGCATCTTTACCGACCACCAGCTTTTCGACCGTTTCCATAAATACAACCTGAAAAGCGATAAAGCCCGCAGTGGCAAGGTGGCCCTGAGCCTGAAGGAGCTGAACCAGTTTACCCCTGGAGATTACGTGGTACATACCGACCACGGCGTGGGGCGTTTTACGGGATTGGTACGTATTCCCAACGGAGACACTACGCAAGAAGTAATGCGCCTGGTCTATCAGAATGACGATGTGGTCTTTGTCTCCATCCACTCTTTGCACAAGGTTTCCAAGTACAAAGGCAAAGAAGGCGAAGCTCCCCGTCTCAACAAATTGGGAACCGGTGCGTGGGAGAAACTGAAGGACCGTACCAAGACCAAGATTAAGGATATAGCCCGCGACCTGATAAAGCTCTATTCGCAACGGCGCGAAGAGAAAGGCTTCCAATACAGTCCCGACAGTTTCCTGCAACGGGAGCTGGAAGCGTCTTTTATTTACGAGGATACCCCCGACCAGAGCAAGGCGACTGCCGACGTAAAGGCAGATATGGAAAGTGCCCGTCCCATGGACCGGCTGGTATGTGGCGATGTAGGATTCGGCAAGACCGAGGTTGCCATACGTGCCGCTTTCAAGGCGGTGGCGGACAACAAGCAGGTTGCCGTTCTCGTTCCCACCACTGTCCTTGCCTACCAGCATTTCCAGACTTTCAAGGAGCGTCTGAAAGGTTTGCCTTGCCGTGTGGAATATTTGAGTCGTGCCCGGACGGCGGCACAGACTAAATCCGTTGTCAAAGGTCTTGCGGGGGAGAGGTGAATATCCTTATCGGTACGCACCGCATCTTGGGTAAGGATGTTAAGTTTAAAGACCTCGGCCTGCTGATTATCGATGAGGAACAGAAGTTCGGCGTTTCCGTCAAGGAGAAACTCCGCCAGTTGAAAGTAAACGTGGATACCCTGACCCTGACAGCCACTCCCATTCCCCGCACTTTGCAGTTCTCCCTGATGGGTGCGCGCGATTTAAGCGTTATTCAGACGCCGCCTCCCAACCGTTACCCCATTCAGACGGAGGTGCATACTTTCGGTGATGAGATTATCACTGATGCCATTAACTTCGAAATGAGCCGCAACGGACAGGTGTTCTTTGTAAACAACCGTATCTCCAATCTTTCGGAACTGAAAGCGATGATAGAGCGCAACATTCCCGATTGCCGTGTCTGTATCGGTCACGGACAGATGGAACCTGCCGAACTGGAGAAGATTATTCTCGATTTTGTCAACTATGATTATGACGTCTTGCTCGCCACCACCATCATCGAGAGCGGTATCGATATTCCCAACGCCAATACCATCATCATCAACCAGGCGCAGAATTTCGGTTTGAGCGACCTGCACCAGATGCGCGGCCGTGTGGGGCGCAGCAACAAAAAGGCTTTCTGCTACTTGCTTGCTCCCCCCTTGTCCTCGCTTACTCCTGAAGCCAAACGCCGCCTGCAGGCCATCGAGAACTTCTCCGATTTAGGTAGCGGTATCCACATTGCCATGCAGGACCTCGACATCCGCGGTGCGGGTAATATGCTCGGCGCGGAGCAAAGCGGTTTTATTGCCGATCTGGGCTACGAAACTTATCAGAAGATATTGTCCGAAGCCGTACGTGAGCTTAAGACCGACGAATTTGCCGACCTCTATGCTGATGAATTGAAAGGCGACGGTACTATCAGCGGCGAGCAGTTTGTTGACGAATGCCAGGTGGAAAGCGATCTCGAACTGTTGCTGCCCGCCGCCTACGTCACCGGTAGCAGCGAACGTATGCTGCTCTATCGCGAATTGGACGGATTGACGCTGGACAGAGACGTAGATGCTTTCCGTGCCCGTCTCGAAGACCGTTTCGGACCTGTTCCGCCCGAAACGGAGGAACTGCTCCGCATCGTTCCCCTACGCCGTCTTGCAGCGCGTCTGGGAACGGAAAAGGTGTTCCTTAAAGGCGGTCGCATGACGCTGTTCTTTGTTTCCAATCCGGACAGCCCTTACTATCAGAGCCTGGCTTTCGGCAAAGTCATCGCCTACATGATGAAATATACCCGCCGTTGCGACCTGCGTGAGCAGAACGGCAAGCGGAGCATGGTGGTGAAGGACGTCACTACCGTGGAAGAGGCTGTGTCGGTGTTACAGGAGATTGTGGCGATGCAGGCGGAAGAATGATTCTATTGGCTTACGACTTTATTCTAAATTCCGGAACATGAGTTGGCATCGGCCATACGGGCAAAGGAGCAATATGCTCGTGGAGAATATATCTTTGTTTATTATTGATATAATGAGAGAAGTCTTCAAAAACGGATTCGATATGCTCCGTTTTTGAGGACTTCTCTGTATATAAGCGGTAACCGGATATCCTCAACTATTTGAGTGCATCCGTAAAATGGTCTCCGTACTGAGCGGTATTGTAAATGATTGCCCACAATGAAGCCCATAGTATTCCGCGGCCGTAGTATTTATTGTCGGTGGTACTTGCCAGCGCACTATAAGTCGGTGTCCAGGTATTGGTATGCTGGCTGTCGCCGATAACTATAATTCGCCTTTGCAGGTCGACAGACAAGGAACATCCGTAACCGGGCACTTCCAGTACATGGGTTACTCCGGTAGGCGTGTCAAAGCTTCCGCTTATCCCGTCTCTATAAAACAAGGCGGTGAAGTCAATGGATTGCGACGGCTTGTAATTGCTGAACGGTCCGTTTTTGACAATATAATCCCATACAGGATCGTTGGAATGAGTTCCGACCCAAGTTGCAGATATGCTACTGTTGCTCTTGTAGGTATATCCCAATGAGGCGATCTTGGTGAACAAGGCCTGATTATCCGCGACACTGTTGTCAAGAGTGATTACGGTAATTCTGTTCTTGCCGGGACTGCTCTTGAGCCAAGTAAGCAGATTGTCATAATAATTTGCAATTCTGCTTGTGTATGTTCCCGAGAAGAGAATGTTCACATTGTCCGGAATGTCTGCGCCTACTCCCGCATTGTTATTGTCGCTGTTCGGCAAAGTCGGTACTGCCGGAGTATAGACTATTCCTTGAGGACCGAAGAATGTGCCGTAATTGCCGTATTCGCGGAATGTGCTGAAAATGCCGTTGCCGAGTGAACCGTAGCCACCGGAAAGATTGGCGGTGTTAATCGCTATGGGCTGAAGCACCGTTCTTACGATAGCCAGACGGATTGTTACTGCCGTTCCGGCCAAAGTAAGTTTTACATTATAGGTGATGTTCCGGTTGGCGTCCTTGTACAGTGTTTTGGGAAAATTGACCTTGAATTTGGTACTCATGGTGTATTCGCTTCCCCAAGACATCTCCGTACCGTTTTCGCCGGTCATTTTTATATTGTACGCATGAGCCGTTGCCGGTTCGGGTTGTTCCAGTTCGGCAATCCATCGCATCCCGCTACCGCCTTGCAGAGTTATAAGTTGGGTCTCGTCCGCATTTTCGGATATGTAAAGCGTGTTGCCCGGAACTCCTGTACCGAATGACATTGGTTGCTGGCTGATGTCGATTACATGAGACTTCACTCCGGGAGAGGCTTTCAAAGCCAGATAGAGCCGGGCTTTCAGGATACCGTTGCTTCATTATGACTTTTGGCCTTTACGGTGATACGGTTGAGCTTGGGATCGGACGCATCGTGCGTGTCCTTTACTTCAAAGACTGCCGCATCGTTGCGCTTCAAGCACGTATTCCCATTCGTTGACGGTTGAGCCGTCTGCCGTCAATCCGGGGTTGACAAGGAACGAATTGGTATTGTTGCCGGTGATTGTCAGTTCACCGTCGTATTCAAAGTCGATGGAAGCAATATCCGGTGTCAGCGTAAATCCGGGCACACCGTCCTGAATCAGTAACATGGTGCCTTGTACCGAAGGGTCTTCTTTCAAGCTGACTACCATAAAACCATAACGCGGACTGATACCTGTGTTGCCGGTATGGGTATAGACGGGAATAATGTTGTTTACAGCTTTACTGCTGTCGTAATCGGTTACGGCGGCGGAACCCGTTTGGGCAAAAGAGAAGAAAGCACCGGCTCCCGGGGGATAGATGCTTGCGCTCCACTCTCCCGAACTCTTTACTGCAATGGGAGATGCAGCCACACCGGCGGTATTGCCAAAATGGGAAATGGTTTTCGGGTTCAGTTCTAGATAGAGGTCTCCGCCTTCCAACTGTACCACGTCTATGGTCGCTTTCAGATTGCCGAAAGAGAGTTCGACGATTCCGCTGCGCCGGTCTTTTACATTGTCCAGTGCAGTGGCCGATACGGTCAGTGTTTTGCCGTTCAGAGTGGCGGACAGACCGTTGTCCAGCACCTTTTTGCTGACGGATAACGTCCCTTCGCCAAAAGTGAATATGCCCAAATCATAACTGCCGCCATTGGGGGTGAACAGAACTTTTTTGGAAGGTATGGCCAGAATGTTGTCACCATCGAATTGCACCGTGCCGTGGCTGTCCATATCCCAGTAGTTGATGGAGTAACTTAAAGAAGTCAGTGCGCCTTTATAGGCTTCCAGTTCGGTGGCATATCCTTCTTTCTTTACGGAATTGACGGTAAGTTTGTACACATTATTGCGTTTGAGCGACTGTCCCGATTCCAGCGGGTGTACATTGACGCGGTGATACGATGCCGTACCGCTCTGCTTGTTTCTTACTTTGATGATGAGGCAGGTAGTCACCTGGTCGTTCTGTTTGGGGGCGGGTACATAGTTTTCGTATGCGTATAGTTTTCCTACAATGTCGGCACCGGCTTCGCTCTCCACTCCGTAGAGTCTTGCAATTCGTTTCGCCGCTTTGTCGAAAGCAGTAGGCTCTCCGTTCCACACAAAGAGGGAAGGGTATCCGTTCCATACGGAAACGGATTCAAGCGTATATCCTGCCGCCGAGTTATACACGTCGAAACGGGCAACGGAACGTTGCAATACTATGCTGATTTTAGTATCTTCCGATTCTTTTCTAAGCGAAGCGCTCATAAGCAATGCTTCGCTCACTATCGGTTTTGTAATATATTCGGGGATATCTGCGGATGTACCTGCCATAAAAGCCTGTACTTCCGCCCGGGCTGTTTTGAAGTTGCTGTTCTTAATGGCGTTTTTCCAGTCGTCCATACTTTGCGAACCGTCTGTGGGCAGATAGTTGCTTCCCATATTGGCTACAGCTAAAATATCATAAGCATCTGTCGTTTTTAGTCCTATATCCGAAAAGTCGAACACAATGTCGGTATTCATCTCCAAGGGAGAGCCGGATGCAGAGGTCAGTTCTTTCCAGCCTTTGAATGTGCCGGTACCGTTACCGTTTGATTCGAAGAAAATCAAATCGAGCGTTTTTATATTTTCTTCCCCGGCTTCCGGTGCGATGGCCGCACGTGTAGCCAATCCGCTGGCAGGGTCTTGTACACTGAAGCTGATAGTCAGTTTTCTGTTTTCTTGTGGAATGAGCCCGCTATCGTCTTCCAAATTGCAAGACGTGAAAACGGCCGGTATCAGAAGAAAAGCATACCATAATATTTTTCTCATTATGTTGATTGTTTTTATTGTAATGATGTTATATAATTATTCTCCTAAATCGGTGCTGATGTCGCCATCCAGTTCCCAGTCGTTCTGCCCTTGATTATACAGGTGTATTTGTATTTCCAGTCTGATTCGTCCGGAAAGCAGCACGATTGTATCGGAGTTGGTACCGGCGGAGTTTTTATCGTAGTCTCCCAAAGCCGTTATTTTCAGTCCGGCAGGATAGCCGTCGGCATCGTTCACAAACAGGGCTTCGAAGCGGTTGTTGCGGATGCCGTTTGCGATGTTTGTGGCAGGCCCGTTTAGGTCCGTTTTAAAAGCCATGGTAATAGCTTCTGACAGGATGTTGCTTTTCATGCCGATAGTAACAGCAGAGTTTGCCTTGCGGTATAATACCGCTTCACGCTTTTCCGTCCACAAGTAGTAATTGCCGCTTGCTCCCATCTGTCCTTCCGTCATGTCCCATTCTATGATGTTGACATTGATATGGACGGAAGGCTGGCTGGCGGCTGTTGCCTTATCCGCATATCCCGGACCGTCGGCAGAATTGATATTGAATACGTACTTCTTGTTCCGTATGATTTTGATGAGCTTGTCTGCATCGGTATCTTCAAAATCAACGGGGTAATAGCCTTTCGTTCCTTTGTATTCGGCTCCGATGATGAGGCGGGTATGCTTCTTGTCTGCAGTTTCGTTCTCCGTATCGTTGTCGTACAGATAAAGCTTGTTGGCAATGGAACGGTCGGTGCTGTTGTAGCTGTCCGATTCCAAAGTCAGGCCGGTCTGCATATCTGCGGGTGAAGAGGCTTCCAGAGCCTGCCCATCTGTAACATTAGCAGGGGCATTGCCTAAGAAGCCCTTGTCGGGCACATGAAACAGGGTGATGTCTTTTAATATAAAATAGTCGATGCCATTGGCTACATACACATCTACTGATGCGACCGAACGGGTCAGGCTCAGTAGCGGCCAATAATTGATTACACGGTCGTTTACATCCTGCTTCTTCAGCATTCCCCACATGGGCAGGCTGGTAAAAGCTGTATTTTCCTGGAGCAGCCTTTGAGGGTTTGCATCAACCAAGGTTTTTCGGAAGACTTCCCAATCCGCCTGCTGCCTGTATTGTTTTTCCGTGGCTTTATCGGGAAGCATTTTCCCGATGAAGCTACGGCAATTGGCCAAGAAATAGGCATCGTAGTCTTTGCCTACGGGAAGAGTCGTCCGCAACTTTCCGTTTATCTTGAAAGTCGCCCGCCAACATATAAACTTTCCGTTGGAATCGAAAAGCAATATATCCAGATTATCGATGATGTTTTCGTCCGGAGTGGCTGATGGGACATTGCGGGGCGTTCTGTCCGCTGCAACAGTAATTTCCACTTCGGATTCGTCCGAAGCGTACGTAATGGAAGTTTCGTCTTCAATCCTTGACTGACACGACCAAAGTCCCGCCAATGCGCACATTGTTAATAGTATAAATGATTTTCTCATATTTTTACCGTTTTTTATTAAAGTACAGTCACTGCCTTACGAATCTGCCATGAGCCGACTGTAATAATTGCTTCCATTTTCGTCGGTCTGATTACAACATTGATTTGTGCGCCTCGTAGCGCTTGAGTCTCCGTATCTACGCTCAGGCAGGCTGTTCCGTCTTCAAGAATCGTGACAACAATGTTGTCTCTCTGCCCGGTTGCCGAATCGACGGAAGCAGGCATGACCTTGTTCTCCGCAACGTATTCATTGCTGCTTTCTATATAGGCGAAGCTGTCTTCTATCACAATCCTGCTGCCGTTTTGTTTGTCTTCAGCAATATTGTATGAATGGGATGAACCGTAAATGGCCATGCTGAGTGTTCCGGGGTATCGGGTTGCGAAGCTGCTTCCTTCTTCTATGGTGACGGAAATGCTGCATAACTGTTTTTGGACATCGACACTGAGAATACGGTTTTCCTGTCGGTTGTGGGTAAACGCCATACTTCTCAGGAAGAGTTCCTGCATGGAACCGTTATAGGCAGATGACAGCTTCGTGGCATGTTCGCCCATACTGAACCTGGCGGTGGAATAGCTTTCATCGTCATGCAATGCGGGGGAAGTCTTTTTGATATCCTCGTTGCCTGTCAATGTCCATGCCACAAGATAGGCATTTCCCGAATAGGACAACTCAAGAGGGTAAGGCTTACCCCCTTTGATGTTTTCATAGGGGATATGCCTTTCATTCATCTTTTTTCCCTGGCCGTCATACAGATATAATTCTATGTCTTCGGCTATGGTTTGGTCAAAGCCGGCCGTGTTGCCGTCATACGTGAAGAGCAGATTCAATGAGCCCTCGTCACAACCTGTGTGAGGACCTTCATGGGTACATCCGGTGAGGGATAATGCCATTGATATTATTAGAATTACTTTCTTCACGATATTTGTACGTTTATAGGTCTACATCTTGGGTTCTGACATCCCACTTGGCTACTTCAATGTCTATTGTAATGCTGCTTTCGGAAGGGTCGATAACAGGTCCTTCTTCTTCGGCTTCTTTCGGAGTACCCCATCCTACGGTAGTGATGTCCTGCATCGTGATGCGGTAAATGCTGTTACGGAATATTTTCCAAGCGTCGTCTTTCAGAAGATTGACTCTCCAGTAGCGGGTCGCATCTGAAACTCTTGTGCCAGAGAATGTTCCCTTGATGATGAAAGCCACAACTTCATCTTTGTCGAATACCGTTGCCGCCTGTCCGTTGCCGCCTTGCAGCATGGTAGGAATGTTTTCGTATACATAGACCGGTTTGTCGTAGCCAGCCGGCAGGAAGCCGTTTGATGTTTCGCTGTTATCATCGCTTTTTACGGAATATACGGTCTCTACAGTTGCACCGTCGGGGCTGAATGTAGTTTTGAAGTTGGATGCAGTGGCAAAACGTTCCCAGTTTGTCAGGTTCTCGTATTCAAAAGCCAGTGATTGGTTGATGCCGTTGATTACCATGTAACCCTTGAATGTCCATTTCAAATCGTTTGGAACGGCTTCGGAAGTGCCGAGTCCCAATATTTTAAGTAACTCGGTATCGGGTATTTTTATTTCGTTGGTCGGGGCTACCTTGGGGCTTTCAACCTTACTCAGCAAACGGCGTATGGAAAGGCTTAATTTGTTTGTCTCGCCTTCCACTACATTGGCCGTCCCTTCTGCCGCCATGGCAAACCCGAGGGAAGTACTGATGTCCGAACGGGAGTTTGTGCCATCCAAAGAAAGCTCTTTGTATGAGCTGCTCTTCTTGAAATCTGCCAGAGAGGCAGGGGCGGGTGAGGGTTCACCTAAGTTTTGGTTGGCGGCAGTAAGGATGGTCAGACTGCCGGCGTTGACAAGGAATGTGTATTGATTGTCGGATGCTACGCTTGCCGGTTTATAATACTTCTGGAAAGAACCGTCGCTGTTGAAAACAAAGAACTCCAATGAGTTGATGTCGTTTTCGTTGGTTGCGCCCGTTTCTTCTCCTGTCAGTGCACGGGTGTCGGCATTTCCTTTTATATTGACGGTAATGGGGGTTAACTCACCTTTGCCGGGAGTCGGATGATTGTCTGAATCATTGCATGACAGCAATGTGAATGCAGTTGCGGAAACTGCCAAAAGATTTCTTAATTTCATAATTAAAGTTTTGTTAAGTTATTAGAAAAGTGAATTGTATACTCCCTGTCGGGAGTCTTTTATTTTATATTCTTATTTTTTCGTAAAATACCTTGATACAGGTGCTTGAACGGAGTGCCGGAAAGAAGTTCTTCAGCATATAACGGTAAGGGAATCCGGCTTTTAGGTACATAAGTTCGTTCTTTCTGCCACGTTTGCCCGAGCTTCCCTCGACGGGGATGACACTGAGAATATTGAGTACCGTTTCCTTATCCGGCATATCGGATTTACCAACCATCTGGGACAAACCGTACCAGTCTATCTTGCCGTTAATTACCTCGAATGTACCGGAGTCGAGCCGGGTGTGCCGCATCAGATACTTTTTCAATGCAGCGGCGCGAAGCGTTGCAAAGTCGGAGTTTATGCGGATATCGCCATCGGGAGACGCATAACCTGCAATCAGGATATGACTGATGCGACTGTCGGGAGACTGGTTAATCTTCAGGATAATATCGACCAGTAAATCCAGATTCCGACTGTTGTTCCGGTATTTGGGAAGCAGGGTTGCTGAACCAGTTTTAAATAAAATGGAAACAGCATTGCTCCGGTTTTCTTCATCAAATTCGCTTCTCGTGGACTCGTCAGCCAGAAAATCGTAGTCTTGAGCCAGCTTTTCGGCAGTAGTAAGAACAGGTATGACAGTTTCGGCGGTATCGGTAAATTGTACGATTTCCACATCCGGGTCCTGAAGTATTCTGTTGTTGACAACGGCTGTTGTCAGTATGGCTTGTTTGGCGCATAATTTAATGTTGCTTTCAAAGGCAAGTATGCTTCCTCGCATCCAGTCTTCGTATTTCATGGTTGCATTGTACTGTAATGCAGGGGACATCCTCTCCCTTTTGCCGATTATTGCAAAAGAGGGGAACCGTGCTTGATGATCGCCATCGGAAATTACCGGAGTAACTGTAATGCGTTCCGGCTTTCGGGTATTGAACCGGACGGAAGCACAACTGAAGCTGAGCTCTATACTGTCACCTGTATTCCGCACTTGAATTTGAGTGATGGACAGGTGTCTTCCCTGAGACCCGCTTTCTGTTGATGCCCGGGCATAGGCAGGTATCAGTAGTGAAATGAATGAAATGATGATAATAATAGGATTCATTAGGTTTATATTTCTCCGGATTATTTAATGTTGTAGATTAATGAAATGCCTATTTGGGTGGGCCCGAAATAGGTCTTTTCAGCATGTTCGGACTTGTTACAGCACCAGTCCCTGTTATCTGTCTTGTCGAATGTGAATTGCACGACTCCTATTCCAAGGTAAGCCTCTATGCCCCATCTTTTGGAGAATGCCCAACTGTATCCGTAATTGATTCCGACTCCTGCTCCCCAACCTTCGTAGCGATAGTTCTTATCGAGCATGCTGAATAGGCTATACCCGGCGATATTGTATTTTGTGACAATGCCATGAATGCCGATAAAATGTCCGTTTGATGCTTCACAAAGCCAGTATCTCACTTCGGGTTGCACTAACCAATGTACCAGCTTGTCATTATCGCCTTTTTTCCCTTCACGGTTCCATGGATTATAGCTGCTGACTATGTTGAGGCTTATCTGCGGGGTTATTCCTATTTCCAAACCCAGATTGGGAGTTAAGGTAGCAGCGTACAGGAGATTTGTTTTGAGAGCCAGATGTGTCTTTTTCTTTTTTATTTTTTCCCATGAGGCGGTTGTGTCGATGTCGATCATCACTTCATTGGTCGGCGGACTGCTTTGCGCTTGTGTCCAAGAGTGTGCCGATAATACCCCTATGAGCATAAGCAGAAGTTTATATTTAGAGTATCGGATCCTGTTTTTAATTGTACGCTGTATCATTGCTACTGACTTTTTGTTACCAACCGATTGCTTTTAAGAGAGTGTTGGAGTCCGGAAAGCCGGATGCGATGTCCGGTTTTCGTACTGTTATTATTACTAAGTTCAAGAGAAATTTAATTGGTCGGATGGTATTATTGCAAACGGAACAATTAGCTTCTAATGATATGCCTGTATACTAATTTTTACAAATAGCTATCAGGCAATGTCATCTATCAACATCGATAACTATTCATTTGTTTTATGAAAGTAAGTTTATTTTAATAGAAAAGAATGTTTTAACTTATTGAAAGTTGCCTGTCACAGGATATGGATGGTCCGGTTGTCGGTACTGTTATTTCCCGTACAGCTTGTCAATCAAATCTTTTCGTCCTATCCGTCGCAGTTCATTGATGATATTTCTCCGTTCTTCGGGTTTGTACCAGAAGAAGAACTGACGTTGCGCCAATTTCTCGCGCTGGGTCTTGGCACTGAATACGGGTTCCAGTGTATAGGGGTGGAAACCAGTGTACCATGCTTCGGTAGCAACGGTCATGGGGGTAGGAGTAAAGTCCTGTACCTGTTCCAGATGAAAGTCCAGACGCTTGGTGATGACAGCAAGTTCCGCCATGTCTTCTTCCTTGCAGCCGGGGTGGCTGGAGATAAAGTAGGGGATGAGCTGTTGTCGCAGACCTTCTTCGCGGTTGATACGGTCGAATATCTTTTTGAACTCTCCGAACTGGCTGAATGGCGGTTTGCGCATGATGCTGAGTACCCGTTCCGAGGTATGCTCCGGCGCAACTTTAAGGCGGCCGCTGACATGGCGGACTATGAGTTCGCGGGTGTATTCCTGCGTGCTTTTGTTGGTTTTGGGGTCTTTGCTTTGGTGCAGCAGCAGGTCATAGCGTACACCGCTGCCGATAAATGATTTTTTGATGCCGGGCAGACTGTCTACCGCATGATAAATATCGAGTAGCGGACTATGGTCTGTATTCAGGTTAGGACATACTTTGGGGTGGATGCACGACGGGCGTTTGCACTTCTTACATATGGCTTCATCACGTCCCCGCATCTTGTACATATTGGCAGAAGGACCGCCCAAGTCGCTAAGATACCCTTTGAAATCCGGCAATTCCATTACTGCCTTTACTTCTTTCAATATGCTTTCCTTGCTGCGGCTGACGATAAACTTGCCCTGATGTGCCGAGATGGTACAGAAAGCACAACCGCCGAAACATCCGCGATGAATGTTGACGGAGAACTTAATCATATCGTATGCGGGTATGCGTTTGCCCTTATATTTGGGATGCGGGAGACGCGTGTAAGGCAGGTCGAAAGAACGGTCGAGTTCCGCTTCCGTCAAGGGCGCATAAGGCGGGTTGACAACGACTGTTTGCCTGCCTATGGCCTGCAAGATACGCGAAGCAGCATATTTATTACTCTCTTCTTCGATATGGCGGAAGTTGGAAGCCTGTTTCTTCTTGTCTTTCAGACATTCTTCATGTGTGAATAGGGTGATATCTCCTTCTTGCGGCAGCACTTCTTTCGTAAGATAAGCCAATTGGGGGATGTCAAGAATCGGTTGTTGCTGTTTCAGTTTTCGTACAAGTTCCATAATGGGTTTTTCACCCATGCCGTATATCAGTGCATCGGCACCGCTGTCCACGAGGATGCTTGGGCGCACACGGTCTTGCCAATAGTCGTAATGTGTCAACCGGCGCATGCTTGCTTCGATGCCGCCCAGTATGACAGGTACATCGGGATATAGCTTTTTCAGTATTTGGGTATAGACAATCGAAGGATATTCGGGACGCATGTCCGGACGTGCGTCGGGAGTATAGGCATCATCGCTGCGCAGACGTTTGTTGGCAGTGTATTTGTTGACCATGCTGTCCATACAGCCTGCACTGACACCGAAGAAGAGACGGGGACGTCCCAGTTTCTTGAAATCCCGTAAGTCATCTCGCCAGTTGGGTTGGGGTATAATCGCCACACGCAAACCTTCCGCTTCGAGGATGCGCCCGATGACGGCTGCCCCGAATGACGGATGATCCACATACGCATCACCGCTGAACAAAATAACGTCCAGCTCATCCCACCCGCGAAGTTCCACTTCTTTCCTGGTTGTAGGCAACCAATCAGTCAGTCTGTACTCTTTCATGGGTGCAAAGATACGGAAAGTTTTAATTACTTACAGAATTGTACCAGCATTTCCTCTCCGTCATAAATCTCCCGGAAGCCGATTCCCTGTTCGGCAAGATACTCTTTGAGGTCATTAAAGGCGGTTACATCGTCCATAATAATTTCCAGTTTCTCGCCTTTTCCGGCTTCGCACATGGCCTTTATGGCCGGAATAAGAGGACTGTACAGGTTCTGTCCGCGTGTGTCGATGGTTCTCATTTATTTTCTTCCTCTTCTATGATTGTTTGTTGGGAAAGCCATTGCAGGTAGAGCTTGATAAGCTGCTGTAATCCGAAGGCTTTCATATTGTTGTGGTAGATAACATCGATGCAGAGGTCGAGCAGGTCTTTGCTGTCCTCTTCCTGGGCGGCGATGAGGGAACGGATATTCAGTTTGAGTTTGTCGAGCACGGTTTCGTCCACGATGCCGTTACTGTCGATGAGATGACGGAAGAGACCGTATTTTTCGATAGTGGCAAGGTTTTCTTCCGATATTTCCAAGTTGCGGGTTCCGCTGGGATTGGCTTGTATAGTGTACATGGCGTTAATGTTTTAATGGTTAATATTCAGTGATTCATATTTTCTGTAAAAGCAAAGATAAGTTTTTCACCACAGATTATACCTATTTCACCGGATTATTTATCAAGATTGCCGTTATTCTCTGTGCACACCTGCATTATCGGCGGAAAAGAAATGCAGAATGGATGCCATAACTGCTGTTCTGCCGGCTTCTTCCCGGATACTTTCAAAGGGAAATGACATGATGAATGTGCGGTAGTCGTTACCTTTATAAGCTACGGCAGCAGGAAGATTTCTTCCGGTATAGGTCATTACGGGAAAGGCGGTTGCCATAGGGCGGATACAATCGGGGGTCGTCACGGGATAAGCCCGTTCATTGGGCAGGCGGGGAATGCTGAGGATGCGCCCCAGACCTTGTATGCCGATATGTTCGCCGGATACTTGTAAGCTGCTGTCGAAACGGTATTTCAGGATGTTTTGGGTGAATTCCCGATTGCCTTGCGAGTCGTTCATGTCGCTGCCTATGTATGCACCGCTGACCAGTAGGTTGCCGCCCGACCGGCAGTAAGCTGTCAAGGCACGCTGCATGGACGAAGAGAAAGTTTTGTAATAGGTTGCCCGTGACAGATTGCCGTCCGTCTTTTCCAGTCCCAGAATATAGTCTGCTATTGGATATTCTTCCAATGCTACACTACCGTTTTCTACGGCTTCATCGCTGCATGAAGTAAAGCTGTAGCCGCCGACGGTCTGTATGGCTTTACCGTGTATAAAGGGATAGTCGAATGTGTTTCCGGCTATTTTTATCCCTTCGTATTCATTGCCGCTTTCTCCCAAACGTTTTCCGGCTTCTTTGCGGTCGAAATTCAGCTGGCTGCCGCAGAGTGATATATCATATAGATAAGGTACTCCGGGGTCTTTCGTCAAGTCAAAGCCGGCTTCGTCGGGTGTGTTTATCACAGCAGGGCTACTGATACGGTCGAAACCGTTGATGATGAGAACGCGTGCTTTTTCGTGCTTGGACTTGTATGCGGCAAGGATTTCGGACGGGAAGCTTTCACCACCCCGGTTCACTGCCGTTACTTTGAAGGAATAGACGATGCCCGGTTCTATCTTCAGAGTGTGGAAAGGATTGCTTACGCGTACACCATTGTCAAATCCGCCTCGCCCGATGCGTGTATAGACAATGTATTCGCGGGGTGTGGCAGTCGGTTCCAACGGGTCATCCACTCCTTGCCAGGAAAGTTCCAGGGTATTTTTCTTCTTACCGAAGCGGACGGAGAAATTGTGGACAGGTAAGGGCTGTACGGCGTATTCTTTATTATGCTGGGTACAGATATATTGCAGGATGGATTTGTATAGGGCACGACTTGCCGTGAACTTGAATTTTGGGTCGTGTCCCAAGCGCATGTCGGCAAAATTCTGGTGCGACAGAAGTTCTACGATTGTGGAAGGAACAGCAGGCAGGCGGGTCTCGCTGTAGTTACGGTTCCACATGCTGCGGCGCGTCCAGTCTGCATTGAAAGTGGAACGGATGTCCTGTTGCAGACGGGTGAGAAACAGGTCGGCAAGGTCGCGCGAGGCGTAGCGGTTTGTTCCTGCCGCTAACTTGCCATCGTTGAAATGGGTAGTGTAGATGCCGAGTGTACCTACAATCCGGTCGTCTGTCCTGAAACCCGCATCGCTGTGCAGTGCCATACTCATCTCAAGAGGAACTCCCAATCCCGGTTCTTTGGGGTTGAATACGGAACCGCCCGACAGGTAGTTGATTGTACGCGAACGTACATTGATATCATCCGAAAGGTCGTTCTGTCCTTTGTATCCGGCATATATGGGGTAGGGCATACCGGCCCATTGGGCGGAATAACGCGCGCCTTCCAGATAACGGGGCAGACCGCTGACTTGGCCGCCGCGCGCAATGTTGCCCATACCACCGCCGAAGCGCACGGCATCGGCGCATACCACTCCTTTTTCCCGGCTTTCATTGCTTAATACTACCATGCCGTAGTCGTTGCTTCCTTTGTCGAAAGTAAAAGTGCCGAGATATACCCATGTGCCGCCGCCTATACGTTGGTTTACTTTAAACTCAGCGACACCGCCGTTATGGAATACAAGGTATTTGGCATCGCTCACGCTGTTGGGCAGGCTTTGATAGGAAACGTATACAGCATATTCTCCGGTTTCCGGGATGTCGGGAACCCACTCGGCAAAGGCTTTGTTTTTCTTCTTTTCAGTTTGTGCAAAGCGGGCTGTACCGTCATGAAAAGGATTTTCTCCTTCCGTGTAGATACGCTTCTGTTGTGCAAATCCAGGCAGAGCGGTTTTTTCCCACTGTGCTTTTCTGCTCTTTGCCTCAAGATAGAGGGAGTTTGTGGTGTTCCGGTTGTCATCGTTGTCTACAATGATTTCCTGTTTTTGCGTGTCCCGTTCGCGAGGGGTGAATACGTTGGCTCCCGCATTTTCCAGCATCGGGATGAGGTAAGGCAGGATGAACGATTGTGTGAATTGGTCTTCGGAGGTACAGAACAAGCGCGGACGCTGCCAACCCCATTTGTCTTTGTTATTAATGTAGTATTTTCCGTGACTTTGCCACAGAGCGATATGGCGTCCCTCCAGTCCGCGGGTTATTTCAAAAGGACGGGATGTACGGGTCACCCAGGGAGCGTCTTTATAGTGTATATCGGTAAACAGGCGGCTCTTGTCTTTTTTTCCGTTTCTGTATGTGTTGGGAATAAGTTCGTTGATGGAATGTCCGTCTGTAAAGACAGTAATGTCAAAGTAAGTTACGGGACCCGGAAGAATTTCTTTGATGTCCCGGTAAATTCTGTTCACCGTTTCCGGCCGGAAGGGCTGGTAGGAGAATGTATTATCGGCATAGATGCGGATTGTTTTTCGGTGGAAATCGATAAGTACACTGTCGAGTCGGCATGTACCGATATTGACATTGACAGGGATATACGTTTGGAAACAAAACGTTGGCACAACCTCATTTATATTTTAAGTTCTGCTATATTTTCTTTTGGCTATGCTACTTTTTCCTCATGCATTTGGCAACAAGTTGCTATATTCCAATTATATCGGGTTATAAATAGTCCCATAAACATATATTTGGCAACTGTAATGAGCCCCTTTCCTTCTTTTATCAGTTTAGCACACATTTTTTTGATATTAAAGGCTATAGCAAAGAAAGCAAAGTCCATTGTAACCTTGTCTTCTCCCACATGCCGGAATCTTCTGTATGCCATGTTGTATTTCATTTGTCCAAACACAGCTTCTGGTTCTATACACCTCCTGCCTCTATGCTTGATACCTTCTTCTGAGAGCAATCTTTCCCGTGCCTGCCGTTTGTATTGATTTAATCGGTGGTTGACTTCTATAATACGGTTCCCCCGAGCTTTAAAACAACTGCCACGCAAAGGGCAACCTTCGCATCTTTTTGCTTTATACCGGGTACTTTCGGTGATGTATCCGCTCGCTGTCTTGTCACGTTTGGTTCCTATACGGTTCATGTGCTGTCCCATAGGACAAACGTAATAATCCTCCCCCTCATTGTAATGGAGACTTTCGGCATGGAACGGGTTGGGAGTATAACGGGGACGCTGTTTTTTATGGAAGTAATTGTACTTGATGAAGGCTTCTATCCCATTCTCCTGCATGAACCGGTAATTTTCTTCCGAACCGTAACCGGAGTCTGCCACGCAGATATTCGGTAAACGGTTATAGCGGTACTGGAAAGAGTGGAAAAAAAGGTATGAGGGTCAGTGTATCGGTAGGGTTGGGAAACAGACGGAAGTCTGTGATGAATTGGTTTTCAGCACCTATTTGCAGATTATATCCGGGTTTATCGGGTTTGGTCTGCCCGTTCTTCATGGCGTCTTCTTTCATACGCATGAATGTGGCATCAGGATCGGTCTTGGAATAGGAGTTACGTTCTCCAAGGGTATCAAGGTGATTGTCATATTCTATCAGCTTGTCACGATACCCTTCAAGTTCCCTGACCTGCTTCTTCTTTTTGCGCAGGGCTTTCTTTTCTTCCTTATCCTTTGTTACAGGCTGGCGTTCCAGGGCTTCTTTAAGTTCATCCACTATGTCAGAGAGCCTGCAGGGAGTAAACTCCACGGATGTGTCTTTTATAGAGTTCTCCTGTGCAATGGCTTCATCCACCTGCTCCAAGAGAATACGGATTTTATCCATTAGTCTCGTACGGTTCCGTTCGACTGTCTTGCGCCAGACAAAAGTATATTTGTTGGCTTTGGATTCAATCTTAGTACCGTCGATATACTCCACATCAAGGCTGATGAAGCCTTTATTGGCAAGGACAAGAACCAACTGGGTAAACACATTTATTTATTTCCTCCTTTACACGGTTACGAAAACGGTTGATCGTGATAAAATCCGGATGCTCATTACCGGCAAGCCAAATATAATGAATGTCACGAAGGAGGTGCTTCTCTATTTTACGGCAAGAATAGATATTATTCATGTAGGCGTAGATTATCACCTTAAGCATCATTTTAGGATGATAAGGACAACGGCCCGTTTCCTTATAAAGCTTCTTGAAACTCTCAAGATTGAGGTTGTCAATAACAGCATTCACGATGCGAACCGGGTCGTTCGCAGCTATGTTTTCATCAATTCTGTGTGGAAAAAGAACGGTTTGGTTGGGAATGTAAGGACGAAAATGTAACTTTGCCATAACGAAAAAACTGATGCCTAAAGTTACATAAACTTTGGGTAATAACAAAGCCCGGGCTTGAGAAAGTCTGGGCTTTGCGCATAAAAAAAGGCTGTGTCAGCATTTTGACACAACCTCCTTGTTTCTATTTAGCAAACATTTACAGCGGAATGTATTCTACGAATGCTTCCATAGCTTCGTAGGATGCCAGACCCAGGCTGTCGTACAATGCAGCTGTACCGCGGTTGCGGTCTTCGCTTCGTTGCCAGAACAGACGTTCGTCGTTGCCCAGGAATGGTGCGCTCTCCATCTGGCTTTGGTGCTTCAGGATAGAGTTACGTTTCGCACGTAATTCTTCGGGACTGATGGGCACTGCCATTTCAATGTTCTCGATTTCCCATTCTGCCCATGCACCGCGATACATCCAGATGCGGCAATCTTTCAGCCATTTGGCTCCTTCTTCCTTTTCAAGGTCGATAGCTGCGAATACGGCATCCGTACAAACACGGTGTGTGCCGTGTGGGTCGGCAAGGTCGCCGGCAACGAAGATTTGGTGGGGTTTCACTTCACGCAACAGGTTGCGTACGATTTCCACATCGGCTTCGCTGATGGGGTTCTTCTGAATCTTACCAGTTTCATAGAACGGCAGGTCGAGGAAATGGCAGTGATCCAACGGGATATTATTATAGGTACATGCCGTACGCGCTTCACCGCGGCGAATCAGTCCTTTGATAGTCAGGATGTCGCGGGTGTCCATATCACCGTCTTTCTTATCTTTCAGATAGTTGCGGATTTCGGTGTACTTTTCGTTGATAACTTGGTCCTCACTGTTGTTAAAGAGTTGGTTGAAACCGTTGATGAAGTGCAGGAAACGGATTACCTCTTCATCGCCTACGGCAATGTTGCCGGAAGTCTCATAGGCCACATGTACGTCATGTTTCTGTTCTACCAGTCGGCGGATAGTACCTCCCATGGATATGACATCATCGTCCGGATGCGGAGAGAATACAATGACACGTTTTGGATACGGTTTCGCACGTTCGGGGCGATAAGTGTCGTCTGCATTCGGCTTGCCGCCCGGCCAACCGGTGATGGTGTGTTGCAGATCGTTGAAAATCTTGATGTTTACATTATAAGCAGAACCGTAGAGGGCAAGCAACTCACTCAGACCGTTTTCGTTATAATCTTTGTTAGTCAGTTTAAGAATCGGCTTTCCGGTCAGTTGGCACAGCCAGACGATGGCGCTGCGAATCAGTTTGTCGTTCCATTCGCAGGAAGTCACCAGCCAGGGACGTTGGATACGTGTCAGATTGGCGGCTGCCGAAAGGTCGATGGCGATATGGGCATTGTTATGGGTTTGAAGATAAGAGGCAGGAATTGTATCCGTTACGTTACCTTCCACACATTCTTTTACCATTTTGGCTTTTTCCTCACCCCATGCCAGCAGATATACTTTCTTGGCGGAGAGAATAGTGGCTACATCCATTGTTATGGAACTTACCGGTGTGCTTTCAATGCTTCCGAACATTTTGGATGCTTCGTTGCGTGAGTCACTGTCCAGCAAAATCAATCGGGTGGTGGAGTTCAGGCGTGAACCCGGTTCGTTGAAACCGATATTACCGACACGTCCGATACCTAATACAGCTATATCAATGCCGCCGAAACTTTCGATACGTTGCTCGTACAAACGGCAATATTCGAAAATAGTATCTTTGGCGATAGTACCGCTGGGGCTGAATACGTTCTGCATGTCAATGTCTACGTGGTCGAGCAGCATTTCCTTTAAAGAATTGAGGTTGCTGTTCACAGCGTCTGAAGCCAACGGATAATATTCGTAAAGGTTGAATACCACTACATTGCGGAAACTCAGTCCTTCTTCTTTATGCATGCGCACAAGGGCCGAATAGACATTGCGCGGTGAGTTGCCGCCAGCCAGTGCCAATACACAGAAGCGTCCGGCCTTTTGCTTGTCACGAATCATCTGTGCGATGTCCAATGCAATTTGGTTGGCTCCTTCTTCGGGAGACTCGTAAATGTCTGTCGGAATTTTCTCGAGACGTGTCAGTACCGATCGCTCGAAAGCGTTCTCCGGTCTGTAGTACCTGGGGGATACTCTATTCAGAGTAATTTGAGAACTAAGATTGGTTTTCATACAATATTTGGTTATTAATAAATGATTAAAGCTGTTCGCTTGTTCAAAACTTAACAAAAATACGAAAAACAAAGTTCATCCGCATGATGTTGGGATAAATTTTATGATAAAGTATCGGTTTCAGGCACTAATTTACCCATTGCCCATACTGCTCTAATCTTCAAATCTTCGTCCATTACGATAATATCGGCATCTTTCCCTTTTTGGAGCGAGCCTTTACGGTCGTATACACCCATGATGCGTGCCGGTGTTTCGGATACCATTCGTGCGGCGTCTGCCAGAGGTATATCGGCTTTCTGCACCATTGTACGTATCAGCCGGTCCATAGTAGCCACACTGCCGGCAAGGGCGGAGTGGTCCGCAAGCTTACAGACTCCGTCTTCAATGATGACACGCGGGTCGAAAGCTTCTTTGCTGTCGCTGGCCGCACATGCCAGGGCATCGGTGATGGCGCACATCCGTTCCACACCTTTTATCTTGTAGACCAGGCGCAGGATTGTGGGCGGTACATGGATACCGTCGGCTACAACTTCCACAGTCATGTCGTCCATGAGGTAAATGCTCTCCACAGTGCCTTCGTATTTGTATTCACGGCGTTTGTGGAATCCGGGCATTGCATTATAGAAATGTGTAGCATGTGTGTATCCGGCTTCATAGGCTGTACGTATGTCCTCAAATTCGGCTTGTGTATGGGCTACCGAAGCCAAAATGCCTTTTCCGGTGATATATTTTCCGAACTGCATGGCTCCGGGTAATTCGGGAGCAGCATCCCAACGCTTGATGCAGTGCCAGTTTTCCACGATAGGAATGTATTCGTTAGGGTCGGGATTCTTGATGTTCTCGGGCATCTGTCCGCCTGCCATCGCCATGTTCAGATAATGGCCTTCGAGGTGCAGACCCAGTATAGGACTGTCTTTTTCCGCCATCATCTTCGTACAAGTCTCTGCCGCCTGTTCAATCATCGGTACGGTAGAAGAGGACAGAGTAGGGAATATGCTGGTAGTTCCGTATTTCATGTGGGTTTGGACCGCACCGCGGAAAGCGTCTTCGGTACATTCCATAAAATCGCGTCCGCCACCGCCATGTGCATGGATTTCTACACCGCCGGGCAGTACATACATTCCTTTTACATCAATCAGTTGTGCACCGATAACGGCGAGGTCGCAATTGGTTACTTCTAAAATTTTTCCGTCTCTGATGAGTACGGAACCGTCCTTGAGCCAACCTTGAGGGGTCAGAATACGTGCGTTGATAAGTTGAGTCAACATAGGATTTAGGGGTTAGTGTTAATAAATTAATTGTTTCAGTCGTCAGACATTATTTCAAAGGACAAAAATAACTACTTTTTAGGTAAGATGCACTCCATACATTTAGGTATTTCTATTAAATACTCTAAAATTTAATACGTAATGTTTAAAGAAATACCTGTTTAATATCTTTTAATCAGGATGATGGTAAGCGGGAACTTTATTTTCGTTATTTTGTTTTACTTATTGATAAACTTAATAAAACGATGGATTATGAAAACATGGAAAGTAGAAGCGGCTATTATTGCCGTTGGTATGGTACTGCTGGGAGTGATAATTAAATGGGGTATAAATGATTTTATAGATAAAGAACGTATTGTCAGTGTAAAAGGGTTGGCTGAGATGGAAGTTCCTGCTGATAAGGTGATATGGCCCTTGATGTATAAAGATATAGGGAATGATCCGTCGCTGCTTTATGCCAATATGGAACAGAAAAACAAGGCAATTGTGAAATTTTTGGAAAGCAACGGCATTGCTAAGGAAGAAATCAGTATTGCCCCGCCGGAAGTGATAGATATGCAGGCCGAACGCTATGGAAATCGTGATATTGCTTATCGGTATAATGCTACATCAGTCATTACGGTTACTTCAAAAAATGTAGATAAGGTACGGAAACTGATGTCGGAACAGGCTGAACTGTTGAAACAGGGTATTGCCATCAGTGGAGGTGATTATCGCTATAATGTGGTGTATGAATTTACAGGCTTGAATGATGTGAAACCGCAAATGATAGAAGAAGCTACGAAAAATGCCCGTACCGCTGCCGAAAAGTTTGCAAAAGACTCAGACAGTAGCCTGGGTAAGATACGGAATGCTTCGCAGGGACAATTCTCCATATCGGACAGAGATGCCAATACGCCTTATATTAAAAGTATACGGGTAGTGACTACCGTGAATTACTATCTGAGACGATAGTGAATGAATCCGCATCTTTCCATGCCGGAAATTTGTTTCTGAATTCTTGTAGTGCGGAAAGTTCAAGAGTAGCCGTAGCTGTTCCTTCTTCATGGTCGGGCACTTGAATCTGCATTTCACCTTTGTATGAGTAGATTGCGCTGCCGCCGTTATAGGAGAAGCTATTACCGTCTTTACCGATACGGTTTACACCGCAAACGTAACTGATATTTTCCAATGCCCGTGCCTGTAAAAGTATGTCCCAGACTTTACGTCGGGGTACAGGCCAGTTGGCAACGTAAATCAGGAGGTCGTATTCATTGCCTGTATTCCGGCTCCATACCGGAAAGCGCAGGTCGTAGCAGACGAGTAGCAGTATATTCCAACCTCGATACGAAATTATGATACGACGGCTGCCTGCCGTGAAATTATCTGTCTCGTTGCCCATGCGGAACAGATGTCGTTTATCGTAAAAATAAGCTTCCCCTTCGGGGGAGTGAGGAAAAAGGCGCGGTTGTAATAGGTAGAGTTTTTGTAGGATAATGGATTGCTTTCAGATGAAACAAAAATTCTCTTCACAAGCTATGTAGCTTCCGGCAATAGCTATCTGATATTCTGAAGCCCATTGGCGTAGTGTTGTAATTGTATTACCTGTTACCGGCTCTGCCAATGTGTCGGTGTTCATGCTGAAACCGGTAGAAAAGGTTTCCGGTAAAACAATAATCTCCGTCGCTCCGCGAAGAGCTTCCAGCTTTTCGCGAAGACGGCGAAGATTGTCTTGTTTATTCTCCCAAGCAATATCCATTTGTAGGATACTGACACGCAGTCGGTTCATTTTAGTAAACAGTTGCTATCGGTTGTCTTTTAATTTATTCCAACGGAGAAATTCTCAGGAATCTTTCCGCGAAAATCTTTAAAATAGAGCTTTATTTCATGCATGTCCTTCTCAAAGTCTCCTGTTGGCATTATTGCCTTGGTGGAAGTTATAGTCTTGGTAGGATAATCTATACCGATAAGCATGATAGGAACTTGTGCTTTCAATGCAATGAAGTAAAAACCTTTTTTCCAGTTAGGGTTGGATTTGCGCGTACGCTTCCGGAGTAATGGCTAAATGAAACAGTTTGCTTCCGGCAAATCTGTTTGCCATCTGGTCTACCAAAGATGTGTTCCGGCTTCGGTCTACCGGTATGCCGCCGATAGCTCTGAATATCAATCCCAAAGGAAAAAAAAACCACTCTTTCTTCATCATAAAGCTGGTTTTTCGTCCGATGGCACCATAAAACAGTTTGCCGATAAACAAATCCCAGTTGGATGTATGTGGCGCTGCACAAATGACACATTTGTCATAGTTGGGCACTGTTACATTTGTTTTCCAACCTAACAGGCGATAATAGATAAAACTATATAGTCTTTTCTTCATTCTTATTATTTAAGTTTGCCGATAGCTTCAATGATTGAGTCTACTTTTGCATTAAAATCAGAACGGAATTTCTTGTAGTAACCTTTTACATTTCCCGGTTCGGTATGGCTGATACGGCTGATGAATTCATCTTGCATTTTCAGAATTTCACCCATTAGTTCATCAGCTTTCTTCTTGTCTGTTCCGGGTACATACAGACTGTTCATAAGGCATTCGGCGAATAATTCACCGGCGATATAATTGACGTTCTTTTTCAATGCTTTTCTACTTGCCATAATCTTTACTTTTTATGTGAATGAATAGTGTTATTTTCGGTAAAGATAGTGTTTTTCTTCATGAGTTGAGTGGAAAAATGAAAATTTATGTGTTTTTAATGAGAAATAGTTCGTGGAATAATTCTACATTTGTGGAGATTTTCTACAATGTGAGTGTGGAAAGCAGGTGGAATATTACTACTTATATATATGTTCATGTCTGATAACTAAACTATTATATAATAAAGAATACCCTTTGTCCTGCTTTGGCATTGCGTTTGCTTTGAAATGGGAAATAGGGTTAAATTAAATAAACAAACAAGCATGAGACTATTTTTTACAAAAAAAAAGAATTAAAGCTGAGAAAGAAACGGGTGATAATGATGATAGCCTGCATGACAGTGCTGCTTGCCGGTTATCTGATATTGACTTGGCCCAAGAAAATTCAGCCGGAATTACCTACTGTTATTGTAGAACCTGCCGAAGTGGGTGATGTGGAAATTTTTGGTGAGTATGTAGGGCGTATACGTGCACAACAGTTTGTGGAAGTCCGTGCACGTGTGGAAGGCTATTTGGAGAATATGCTTTTTGCCGAAGGGACGTATATAACTAAAAACCAGGTTTTATTTGTTATCAATCAAGACCAATATCGTGCAAAGGCTGACAAGGCCCGTGCACAGTTAAAGAAAGATGAAGCGCAGGCGTTGAAAGCCAAACGGGATTTGGAACGTATCCGTCCTTTGTATGCACAGAATGCTGCCAGTCAGTTGGATTTGGATAATGCGCAGGCTGCTTATGAAACGGCCGAGGCTTCTGTTGCTATGAGTCAGGCTGATCTGGACCAGGCGGAATTGGAACTGGGGTATACCATTGTGCGTTCTCCGTTGTCAGGGCATATCAGTGAAAGAAATGTGGACTTGGGAACATTGGTAGGTCCCGGGGCTAAATCATTGCTTGCTACCATAGTAAAAAGTGATACGGTATTGGTAGATTTCAGCATGACCGCATTGGACTATCTTAAAAGCAAAGAGCGCAATATAGAGATAGGCCGTCAGGATTCTACCCGCTCTTGGCAGCCTAATATCACGATTACTTTGGCTGATAATACTGTTTATCCTTACAAAGGTTATGTCGATTTTGCAGAACCGCAGGTTGACCCGCAAACCGGTACGTTCTCCGTTCGTGCCGAAATGCCTAATCCGAACAGAGTATTGCTGCCCGGACAGTTTACGAAAGTAAAACTGTTGTTGGACGTACGCGAAGGTGCTGTGGCAGTTCCTCAAAAGGCCGTTACCATTGAGAAAGGCGGTGCCTATATTTATGTAATGCGCCGCGATTCGACAGTTGAAAAGCGCTTCATTGAATTAGGACCTGAGTTTGGTAACAATATGGTTGTTGAACGCGGACTGGCGGCAGGCGAGCAGGTAGTGACGGGAAGGTTTTCATAAACTTACTCCGGGAATGAAAGTGCGTGCACAAGCAGCTGCTCCCAAAAAGGAAGATGAACAGCCGGCAGATTCTCTGAATAAGAAAGCCGCTTCTGAGAATAAAGAAAAGGATAAGAATCTCTCAAAGTAAAATAACAGTATGAAAGTAAGTTTCTTTATAGACCGCCCTGTATTCTCGGCGGTGATATCGATTGTGATTGTAATTGTCGGTATCATCGGTCTGACTATGCTTCCGGTGGATCAATACCCACAGATAACACCGCCCGTTGTGAAAATCAGTGCATCCTATCCGGGGGCAAGTGCGCTGACTGTGTCACAAGCAGTGGCGACTCCTATCGAACAGGAAATAAACGGTACTCCGGGTATGTTGTACATGGAGTCCAACAGTTCCAATTCCGGTGGCTTTTCGGCAACCGTGACCTTTGATGTATCTGCCGATCCGGATTTGGCTGCCGTGGAAATTCAAAACCGTATAAAGCTGGCGGAAAGCCGTTTGCCTGCGGAAGTCATTCAGAATGGTATTTCGGTAGAAAAGCAGGCTCCCAGCCAGCTGATGACAATCTGTTTGACTTCCAATGATCCGAAATTCGACGAAATCTATCTGAGTAACTTTGCTACTATTAACGTACTCGACCTTTTACGCCGTATTCCCGGTGTGGGACGTGTGTCTAATATCGGTAGCCGTTACTATGCCATGCAAATCTGGGCCATGCCAGACAAACTGGCAAATTTCGGATTGACTGTTCAGGATTTGCAGAATGCTTTGAAAGACCAGAACCGCGAATCGGCTGCCGGTGTTTTGGGACAGCAGCCGGTGCAAGGTTTGGACATTACAATTCCTATTACAACGCAAGGTCGTTTGAGCTCGGCAAAGCAGTTTGAGGATATTGTGGTCCGTGCCAATGCCAATGGGTCTATTATTCGTCTTCGCGATGTGGCCAGAGTGTCACTTGAAGCTTCCTCATATAGTACGGAAAGTGGTATTAACGGTGAAAATGCGGCAGTTCTCGGCATTTATATGCTTCCGGGTGCCAATGCTATGGAAGTGGCGGACAACGTGAAGAAGGCAATGGAAGAAATCAGTGCGAACTTTCCTGAAGGAATGAGTTACGAGATACCTTTTGATATGACTACCTATATTTCGGAGTCTATCCACGAGGTGTATAAGACATTGTTCGAAGCATTGGTTCTTGTGGTATTGGTAGTGTTCCTTTCACTGCAAAGCTGGCGTGCTACTTTGATACCTGTTGTTGCAGTGCCTATTTCTTTGATCGGTACTTTCGGTTTCATGCTTATTTTCGGTTTCTCGCTGAATATATTGACATTGTTGGGATTGATTCTTGCTATTGGTATTGTCGTGGATGATGCTATTGTGGTAGTGGAGAATGTGGAACATCTGATGGAAACGGAAAAACTCTCTCCTTATGAAGCAACGAAAAAAGCAATGAACGGTTTGGCAAGTGCTTTGATTGCAACCTCATTGGTGCTCTGTGCCGTATTTGTTCCGGTAAGCTTCCTGAGCGGTATCACCGGACAATTATATCGTCAGTTTACTATTACCATTGCTGTATCGGTATTGCTTTCTACAGTTGTGGCACTGACGCTTAGTCCCGTGATGTGTTCGCTTATCCTGAAGCCCGACAGCGGAAAGAAAAAGAATATCGTGTTCCGTAAGATTAACGAATGGTTGAATATCAGTAATCATAAGTATATTGGTGTTATCAGCCGCGTTATCAAGCATCCCAGACGTTTGATGAGTGCATTCGGTATGGTATTGATAGCTATTTTCATCATTCACCGTCTGATTCCTACCAGTTTCTTGCCGGTGGAAGACCAGGGATACTTTAAAGTGGAGTTGGAACTGCCGGAAGGTTCTACTTTGGAACGTACCCGTATCGTGACCGATCGTGCCGTGCAGTATCTGGAGCAGAATCCGTATGTGGCTTATGTGCAGAATGTAACGGGTAGTAGTCCGCGTGTAGGAAGCAATCAGGCGCGCAGTGAGTTAACTGTTATATTGAAGCCCTGGGAGGAACGCAAAAATACCACTATCAATAAGATAATGGAGAAAGTGGAAAAGGATTTGAGGGAATACCCCGAATGTAGAGTCTATCTTTCTACTCCTCCTGTAATCCCGGGGTTGGGAACATCCGGTGGCTTTGAAATGCAACTTGAGGCACGTGGGGAAGCTACTTTTGAAAATCTGGTACAGGCAGCGGATACTTTGATGTATTATGCTCAGAAACGCAAGGAATTGACAGGGCTTTCTTCTTCTTTGCAGTCTGAGATTCCGCAACTCTATTTTGATGTAGACCGTGACAAGGTGAAGATGCTGGGAGTGCCGTTGGCAGATGTGTTCTCTACGATGAAAGCTTATACGGGTTCCGTATATGTGAATGACTTTAATATGTTCAATCGTATATATAAGGTATATATTCAGGCTGAAGCTCCGTATCGTGAGCACAAAGAGAACATTAATCTGTTCTTTGTAAAAGCAGCTAATGGTGCGATGGTTCCGTTAACCTCGTTGGGTAATGCATCCTATACATCCGGTCCGGGTAGTATTAAACGTTTCAATATGTTTACTACTGCAGTTATTCTCGGTTCGGCGGCACAGGGGTACAGTTCCGGCCAGGCTATGGAGATTATGGAACAGATAGCGCGCGAACATTTACCGGATAATATAGGTGTTGAGTGGAGCGGACTTTCTTATCAGGAGAAGAAAGCCGGTGGGCAGACCGGACTGGTGCTGACGTTGGTATTCCTCTTCGTATTCCTGTTCCTGGCAGCACAATACGAAAGCTGGACTGTGCCTATTGCTGTATTGCTTTCGTTGCCGGTAGCTGCATTGGGAGCTTATTTGGGCGTTGCTGTATGTGGCTTGGAAAATGATATTTATTTCCAGATTGGTTTGGTAATGTTGGTGGGACTTGCAGCAAAAAAAATGCTATCCTTATCGTTGAGTTTGCCAAAGTACAGGTGGATAATGGAGGAGATTTGGTGCAGTCGGCCATTCATGCCGCCCAACTCCGTTTCCGTCCTATATTGATGACTTCACTTGCCTTTGTATTGGGTATGCTTCCTATGGTTCTTGCAAGCGGACCGGGATCTGCAAGCCGTCAGGCAATAGGTACGGGAGTTTTCTTTGGAATGATTTTTGCCATTGTATTCGGCATTGTGCTTGTGCCTTTCTTCTTTGTTTTGATTTATAAGGCAAAGGAAAAAGTGCAACACAAAATCAAAAAAGATTGATGATAACATTGTAAATGAATTCTGATTACACGCTTATGAAAAAAAAGAATATATATATACTTCTGTTGCTCGCCCCGGTTCTTTTTTTGCATCGTGCAAGGTAGGCAAAAGCTATGTCCGTCCCGAAATGGCATTGCCCGACAGTTTGATGCAACAGCAGGACAGCATCAGCATTGCCGATGAGCAGTGGCAGGCTGTTTATACAGACAATACTTTGCGTAATCTGATAGCACGCGCATTGGAGTATAATAAAGATATGCTCGTTGCGGCCGCTCGCGTGAAAGAAATGGCGGCCCAGAAACGTATCAGCGTAGCTAATCTACTTCCTCAGTTAAATGGAAAAATAGAGGCAGAGCGTGAAGTTGAAAACTATGGCGGACATAGCCGCGATGTGGGTAACAGCTATGAAGCAAAGGCTCTTTTGTCGTGGGAACTTGACCTTTGGGGAAATCTGCGTTGGAAAAAAGTAGCTGCCGTAGCCGATTATCTGCAAAGTGTAGAATCACAGCGTGCCTTGCGTATGACAATTGTTGCGGAAGTGGCGCAGGCATATTACGAGCTGGTAGCACTCGATACAGAATTGGAAATTGTCCGTCAGACACAAAAGGCTCGTGAAGAAGGTGTGCGTCTTGCAAGAATCCGTTTTGAAGGCGGACTTACTTCGGAGACATCTTATCAGCAGGCGCAAGTAGAGTTGGCGCGTACAGCTACGCTTGTTCCGGATCTGGAACGTAAGATTTCCATCAAGGAGAATGACATAGCTTTTCTTGCCGGTGAATTTCCTACACGTATAGAGCGCAGCCGCTTTTTGGAGGAGTTGGATGTGCCGGAATCTTTACCTGTAGGATTGCCGTCCGGCTTATTGGAACGTCGTCCTGACATTCGTGCTGCGGAGCAGCAGCTTATAGCTGAACATGCTCGTGTGGAAGTGGCCTATACCAATATGTTCCCTCGGTTGTCGCTGACCGGTCAGTTTGGATTGGAGAGTGATGTCTTGTCAAACTTCCTTCAGTCGCCTTATTCATTGTTGAACGGAGCAGTATTGACTCCGCTTTTCAATTGGGGTAAGAACCGGGCTGCTCTAAAGGCACAGAAAGCTTCGTTTGAGGCGGAAGTTCATAGCTATGAGAAAACGGTGCTGAATGCTTTTAAAGAGGCTAAGAACGCAATTGTGGACTTCAACAAAATAAAGGAAGTGTATCAGTTACGTCTCAAATTGGAACGTTCAGCCAAAACGTACGTGGATTTAGCGCAGTTGCAATATATTAATGGTGTTATTAATTATATGGACGTGCTTGATGCCCAGCGTGGATATTTCGATGCCCAGATTGGTGTCAGCAATGCAATCCGTGACGAACTGATAGCAGTGGTAAATGTTTATAAGGCTTTGGGTGGAGGCTGGCAGATAGAAGAATAAGTTTGCATTATTTCTTCATTCAGTTTGCATTTCTTGCGGAAAAGAGCGAAATTTGCGACGCTTTTAAACGAAACTTTATTAACACCTTTAAATATTTAAGAGAAATGACTAAAAGTGCATTGCAAATTGCAAGGGCTGCTTATCAGCCCAAACTTCCGAAAGGGCTGACAGGTACTGTAAAAGCAGTGGCCGGCGCAGCTACCCAGTCGGTTGCCGATCAGGAAGAAATCAAGAAATTGTTTCCCAATACTTATGGGATGCCTTTGATTAAGTTCGAAAATACCGATGAGACCGTTGATTTCCCTGCTATGAATGTGGGTGTAATTCTTTCCGGTGGTCAGGCTCCCGGTGGTCACAATGTGATATCCGGTATTTTTTGACGGTATTAAAAAGTTGAACAAAGATAGTAAACTGTACGGTTTCATTCTTGGCCCTGGTGGTTTGGTAGACCATAACTATATGGAACTGACTGCCGATATCATCGATGAATATCGTAATACCGGTGGTTTCGATATCATAGGTTCAGGCCGTACCAAATTGGAGAAAGAGGAACAGTTTGAAAAAGGACTGGAAATCTTGAAGGAATTGAATATCAAAGCACTGGTTATTATCGGTGGTGACGATTCTAATACAAATGCCTGCGTATTGGCTGAGTATTATGCTGCGAAGAATTGCGGTGTACAAGTTATCGGGTGTCCGAAAACTATCGACGGTGACTTGAAGAACGAAATGATTGAAACTTCTTTCGGATTCGATACAGCTTGTAAAACGTATGCTGAAGTAATTGGTAATATCCAGCGCGACTGTAACTCGGCACGTAAGTACTGGCATTTCATAAAACTGATGGGACGTTCCGCTTCACATATCGCTTTGGAATGTGCATTGCAAGTACAGCCTAATATCTGTATTATCTCCGAAGAAGTTGAAGCTAAGGATATGTCTTTGGATGATATCGTAACGGGTATCGCTCAGGTGGTGGCTAATCGTGCCGCACAGGGCAATAACTTCGGTACGGTTCTTATCCCCGAGGGCTTGGTTGAGTTCATCCCCGCTATGAAACGTCTTATCGCTGAGTTGAATGATTTCCTGGCTGCCAATGCAGAGGAATTCTCTCAGATTAAGAAATCACACCAACGCGACTATATCATCCGCAAACTTTCTCCGGAAAATGCCGCTATCTATGCCAGCCTTCCCGAAGGTGTAGCGCGTCAGTTGTCATTGGACCGCGACCCGCATGGAAACGTACAGGTATCTCTCATTGAAACGGAGAAACTGTTGTCCGAAATGGTAGCTGCCAAATTGGCTCAGTGGAAAGAAGAAGGTAAATATGTAGGTAAGTTCGCTGCACAGCATCACTTCTTCGGTTATGAAGGACGTTGCGCTGCTCCGTCTAATTTCGATGCCGACTACTGCTACTCTTTGGGTTATGCGGCATCTGCGCTGATTGCTAACGGTAAGACCGGTTACATGTCTTCCGTACGTAATACTACAGCTCCTGCCGAAGAGTGGATTGCAGGTGGTGTACCTATTACAATGATGATGAATATGGAACGTCGTCACGGCGAAATGAAACCGGTTATCCAGAAAGCTTTGGTAAGATTGGACGGTGCTCCTTTCAAAGCATTTGCCGCTCAGCGTGAGCGTTGGGCTGTGGAAACAGACTATGTTTATCCGGGTCCTATCCAATACTTCGGTCCTGCCGAAGTTTGCGACCAGCCTACCAAGACTTTGCAACTGGAACAAGGTAGATAAAATCTTATAGCCAATTGCTGCATTTGCAGTAATTGGCTATGTAGAACACAAATTACACAAGAGTTGCGCAAATCCGAATTTGTGTAATCTGTGTAGTTTGTGTTTTATTTTTGATAGATATTTGTTACTTCAATATACTTGAATGCCTTCTAAAAACAGTACAGTTTCCCGGCGCAAACCTGTATCCCGTCGTACTTCTTCTCGAAAAAAGAAGCAGACGGTGTCTTGTCCCATGCCTGTATGGTTGCGTAATTTATTGGCATTTTGTATTATAGCGGTATTTTCAGCAGGATTCTATTGGTTCTTTATCCGTCCTTATGCTTATCGTTGGAAACCTTGTTATGGTTTAAAAGGCTACGGCGTATGCATGCCTTGCAACTATGAGGTGCATGGCATTGATATTTCCCACTATCAGGGTATTATAGATTGGGATAAACTCCTTCATAATAAAGAAGCGAAATTTCCCATACATTTTATCTTTATGAAAGCTACCGAAGGGGGCGATTATGGCGATGAAACTTTTGTAGAAAATTTCAGTCAGGCACGGAAATACGGTTTTATCCGAGGAGCTTATCATTATTTCCTACCCAAGACAGATGCGCATAAGCAGGCTGACTTTTTTATTAGTACAGTACACTTGTCAAAAGGAGACCTTCCCCCCGTTCTTGATGTGGAAACTACGGGTAAGAGATCTCCTCTGGAACTGAAATCTGCCGTTAAAACCTGGCTCGACAGAGTAGAGGCGCATTACGGCGTAAAACCGATTCTTTACACTTCCTATAAATTTAAGAAACGTTATCTCAACGACTCCATATTCAACGCTTATCCTTACTGGATAGCCCATTATTACGTTGATTCCGTGAAGTACGAGGGCAAATGGCATTTTTGGCAACATACCGATGTAGGTAATGTCCCCGGCATTGAAGAAGAAGTCGATCTGAATGTTTTTAACGGCACGTTGGAAGAATTGGTTGGTATGACCCTGCAATAGCTTGCTTTCCGTTTTCTTCCTTTTATCGTTGTGTCATAATACAAACTTTACTGCGGCCCAACGGTTTTTTTCCTTATGATGTACGAAGCGCAGTCCGTTATGCTCCGCTTCGGCCTGTATTACAGGAATATCATCTACATAAAAACCGCTCATATATAGTTCCGACCCCGGATGCATGCAACTTACATATCGTTTCATGTCGTTCAGCAGGATGTTACGGTTGATGTTGGCTATGATTACATCAAAAGGTTCTTGGTCTTTCAATAGAGAAGCGTCTCCTTGAAAAACGGATATACGGTCTACTCCATTTAGCTCTATGTTTTCAAGAGAGTTGCGTACGCACCATTCATCTATATCGACGGCTGTACAGGGCGCAGCACCGCGCATACGTGCCAATATGGCGAGAATGGATGTTCCGCATCCCATATCAAGCAAAGATTTGCCTTGCAGATCGTTATCAAGTAATTCACCGATAATGAGACTGGTCGTTTCGTGGTGTCCTGTACCGAATGCCATTTGAGGGTTGATGACTATATCGTATTCTGCTTGAGGGATGTCGCGATGGAATGTGCTGTGGATGACACAGCGGTCGCCAATGATAATGGGCTGGAAGAAATTCTTTTCCCATTCTTCATTCCAGTCTTTGTCTTCCGCTTCTTGGTAAGCATATTCTACCTGTGTATCAGGTAAGGGAAAATCGGCAAGAGCTTCTTTGAGGACAGTTTCATTGTATAAATCTTTTTGAATGTAGGCGGCAATCCCGTCTGTTTGCTCTACAAAACTCTCAAAACCGGCTTCACCCAGCACTGCCGATAAGACATCGTTGACGATTTCCGTGCAGGGAGTGGTATGAAATGTAAATTCTAAATATTTCATTGGAATATAATTGTTTGTTAAATGCAAAAGGCAGGTATAGGAGAAAATCCTATTTCTGCGTATATTTGTTTTGGATACAAAGATAGGTGCATTTAGGGAAATCCCTATAAATCTTTGGGGAAAATCCTCTGTATAGAGTAAATCCCTGCGTTATCTTTGTGGTGTGAAAAAGTATGGAATTGTAAACCCATAAACCAAATAAATATGAAAAAGATTGTTTTTTTATCGCTTTTTGCATTGTGTCTTCCGTGGGCACTTTCAGCTCAAAGTGTAGATGACGACCTTTACTACGTTCCTTCCAAGAAAAAAGAGGAAAAGACGGAGAAGAAAAAAACTCCGGCTGCCGATGCGGTTGTAGTAAAGACAAATGCTCCGACTACGGTTTATGCGTCGCCGGGCAATACGACCATTGTTGTGAAAGACCGTAAAGGGAATATTCGTGATGTAGACGAGTATAATCGTCGGTATGACTCTAAAGACTATGACTTTTCACAAGAGAATGATACGCTTTATATAGACGAAAAAGAAGACGATGGCCTGGATGGAGAATGGGTGAACGGTTTTGACGGTTCGGAAGATGATTATGAATATGCCACGCGCATTATCCGTTTCCGCAATCCACGCTATGCCATCAGTATCAGCAGCCCGCTTTACTGGGATGTAGTTTATGGTCTGAATCCATGGGACTGGAATGTATATACGGACGGATTGTACGCATATGCATTTCCTACCTTCACCAACCGTTTGTGGTGGGATTGGCGCTATAACTCTTTCGGTTGGGGCGGCTATCCCTATTATGGCTGGGGTTGGAACAGTTGGTATGGTCCGGGCTGGGGCTTTGGCTGGAGCGTAAGCTGGGGCGGCTGGTATGGAGGCGGCTGGTGGGGACATCACCACTATCATCATCACTGTTATCCCGGTGGCGGTTATTGGCCGCGTAATACATATACCTATCGCCGTTCTTCGGGAGCAAGCAGTTATAGAAATTCTTCTTCTACGGTTCGCAGGACCGGTTCGGCTGTCCGTTCAGGTGTGTCATCCTATAGAAGAGACGGACAAAGCGGTACGACCACCAGACGTGTGGTAGGTACACGTCCGTCGGGTACACGCAGTGGGGTAACTACCCGTACAGATGCCGCCTCTACCCGGCGCAGGGTATATACCCGTCCAAGCAGTACGCGGGTAGGTTCTTCAGCTTCAGGAGTGCAGGGAAGTAGTAGCCGTGTACATGCTACAGGTGTAAGACGTTCCGCAGCCGGAAGTCCTTCTACTTACAACAGGGGCAGTTCTGCATCGTCAACACGCAATTATTCAACCGGTAACAGTAGTAGCCGTCGCTCTTATACGCCTGTGCAAAACAACTCTTCCACCCGTAGTTATTCTTCGGGAGGCGGTAGCAGTTCACGCAGTTATTCCGGCGGTGCTACCCGTTCGTCAGGTGGTGGTTCTTCAAGAAGAAGATAGGTATAGTATTCAATAGAAAAAGATGAGTAGGATATGAAAAAAATTATAACTTTAGCTGTTTTGGGGATGTTGGGTGCAGTTCCGGTAAGTGCACAGACCGTGTACGATGCAGCCAACATCGCAAACAAGGATTTAAATGGTACAGCACGCTTTGTAAGTATGGGCGGGGCTATGGGTGCGTTGGGTGGAGATATTTCCACTATTGCTACAAACCCTGCCGGTATAGGTATTTATCGCAGTAATGATGCAATGCTGTCATTCAGTCTTTCTTCTTATAGTACTGAAAGTAATTATATGGGAAGTAAGATGAATGCAGACAAGATGAAAACCTCATTTGATAATGCCGGTTTTGTTATTTCTTCAAAGATAGGCAATGCTACGGCTTTGCGTTATGTGAATTTCGGCTTTAATTATCATAAGGCGAAGTCTTTTTATAAGAATATGTCGATGGGAGGTAATTTAGGCGATTATACGCAAACGGATTATATGGCGGCACAAGCCGGAGGAATAAAGGACTGGTCGGGCAATATTTATACAGATCCGGAAGTAGGATGGCTATCCGCATTGGGATATGACAGTTATCTGATAACCGACTTTATTGCTCACAACGGACAGGGAGATGTCCCTTCCGGTTACGTTCCCTATATGAAAAACGGGACTCAAGTAAAGAATCTGGATGGTGATTTGATGTATATCACTCCGGGTGAATATGGGGGAATGTTTTTAGGAGGAAATGGAAATTTCCGGTCCGAAGAGCGTGGCGGAATTGAACAGTATGATTTCAATATTTCATTCAATATTAATGACCGGGTATATTTAGGCGTAACTGTGGGAGCTTATGCCATAGATTACAATAAATATACTTTTTATAGTGAAGACTATTTGGATAATGCCGGAAATAGCATCGGGCAGAATTATAACCTGCAGAGCTGGAACAAGATACACGGTTCGGGTTTTGATGTGAAATTCGGAGCCATCGTGCGTCCTTTCGAATATTCCCCTTTGAGGATTGGATTAGCCATTCATACACCGACCTATTATAATCTGGATTATAAGACAAATGCCCGTCTGGAGTCGAATGTCTTGAATGATTTGGATATAGCTAACGAGTCGGGTATAGGAAGCGGTGTGATTGGTCAATATACTGTGGATACTTATGATATAATGAATGGAGACATGGTGCGTCAATTCCACTTGCAGACACCATGGACGTATAATGTAAGTTTGGGATATACTGTAGGTTCCAGTTTGGCTTTAGGGGCAGAGTATGAATATCAGGACTATTCGTCCATGAAATTCAAGGACCAGGAAGGCTATTCCGATACATTTGGGTACGAAAACAGTACTACTTCTATGATGAAAGGGGTGAGCACCATTCGTTTGGGAGCCGAATATAAAGTGATTCCTCAGTTTGCTTTGCGTGCAGGATACAATTATACCTCTGCCATTTTCAATAGTGATGCATATAAGGATTTGCCTTATAACTCAATTCAGACGGATACGGATTTTGCAAATACCAAAGCTTTGAGTAACTATACAGTGGGTCTCGGTTACAGAGGGTCTATGTTTTATGCTGATTTGGCATATAAGTTCTCTTCATACAAGGAAGATTTCTATCCGTTCATTAATGCCTATGAAGATGGAGGCCAGTTAGTGATAGGCTCTCCTGAAGCGACGAAAGTAAAAAATACCCGAAGCCAGGTGCTGCTGACCTTAGGTTTACGTTTTTAAGGGGAAGTTATTCCCCGTTACCGAAAAAAAAGACTTGCAGAAATTTCTTCTGCAAGTCTTTTTTATATTCTACCGTATTGTTTCGGATTATTTCTTGAAATAGCGGTTGTACAGACCTTCGAAACCTTTACCGTGACGAGCTTCGTCTTTAGCCATTTCATGAACTGTGTCATGGATAGCATCCAGATTCAATGCTTTGGCACGTGTAGCGATACGCTTCTTGTCTTCGCAAGCGCCTGATTCTGCATTCATTCTCTTTTCAAGGTTAGTCTTGGTATCCCATACGCAGTCACCCAGCAATTCAGCAAATTTTGCAGCGTGTTCTGCTTCTTCCCATGCGTAACGCTTGAAAGCTTCAGCTACTTCAGGATAGCCTTCGCGGTCTGCCTGGCGGCTCATTGCAAGGTACATACCTACTTCCGTGCATTCGCCCATGAAGTGGTTGTTCAAATCCTTAATCATTTCGTCATCGCAACCTTTGGCTACGCCAATAACATGTTCGTCAGCAAAAACCAACGGACCGCCTGCCTGTGCTTCTTCTACTTCAACGAATTTGCTTGCAGGAGCTTTACACAAAGGACATTTCTCAGGAGCTGCGTCTCCTTCATATACGTAACCGCAGACGGTACATCTAAACTTTTTCATTTTACTTCAGATTTTAATTAGTTGAATTAGTTATTCGTTATTTTGGTTAAATATTCATTTCCCAGACAACTTTTGCAGATACCTTTATAGTAATAATGGACTTCTTGCACTTCGTGTCCGTTCATATCCATTTCTTCTACCTGTTTAATGTTGGCATTGCATTCCAAATCATATATTTTTCCGCAATGTTTGCATAAGAAATGGGCATGAGGAGTGGTATCTGCATCATAGCAGGTATTCCGTTCGTCAATTGTCAATGTCTGTGCAGCACCTTGTTCACTAAGTAATTTTAAAGTGTTGTAAACAGTTGTTTTAGACAATGTGGGAATGGAAGGGGCAAGTGCCGTATAAATTTCATCCACCGTGGGATGTGTACGATGCTCCATCAGATAAGTCATAATGGCTATGCGCTGTACCGAGGGCTTAATGTTATGATTTTGCAATCGTTTTACTACATCCATATCATCTGCAATTCAAACTTGTAATAATTACATTTTTAATTCTCTTGCAAAGATAGGCACTTCTTTTGTTTATCCAAAAGATTTTAGATATTTTTATCAGAAAGTGCGGCTATGCAAAGTGAAAAGGCTGATTCTTTTGTGTTTATTGATAAATTGCCGTATTTTTGCACCCTAATATTAATAGGATTCATATATGAATTACGGATATGTTAAAGTGGCGGCATCTGTACCCCGTGTTAGAGTGGCGGACTGTAAGTTCAATGCCGGACAGATTGAAAAAGAGATAATCATTGCCGATGGGAAAGGAGTGCAGATAATTGCCTTTCCGGAGTTGTGCATTACCGGATATACCTGTGGTGACCTTTTTGCCCAGCAACTTCTGCTTGAAGAGGCTGAAATGGGGCTGATGCAGATTTTGAACAATACCCGTCAGATGGATATTATATCCATTCTCGGTATGCCCGTGCCTTTGAACGGTGTACTGCTGAATACTGCAGTGGTTATACAGAAAGGTAAGATATTGGGAGTTGTTCCTAAAACTTATCTTCCGAATTATAAAGAGTTTTACGAAAAGCGCTGGTTTACTTCTGCGTGTGAAGTTTCGGAAACGACAGCCCGTTTGTGCGGGCAAATAGTCCCCATGGGGCGGAATCTGCTTTTCGAGACGGCGGATACAACCTTTGGAATTGAAATCTGCGAGGACTTATGGGCTCCGATTCCGCCAAGTTCTTCTTTGGCATTGCAAGGAGCGGAAATTCTTTTCAACCTTTCGGCAGACAATGAGGGGATAGGCAAGCATGCTTACTTGTGTTCGCTTATCAGCCAGCAGTCGGCACGTTGTATCGCAGGGTATGTATTCAGTTCATGCGGTTTTGGCGAGTCTACTACAGACGTGGTGTTTGCAGGTAACGGATTAATTTACGAGAACGGTACGTTGCTGGCAGGCAGCGAGCGTTTCTCGTTCGAGGAACAGGTCGTTATCAGTGAGATTGACGTGGAGCATATACGTACGGAACGCCGGGTGAACACTACATTTGCAGCCTGTCGCGCCAATTGTGCACCGGAAGTGCCGGTGCGTGTCTCTACGGAATATGTCAATTCCAAAGATTTGAATCTGACCCGTGTTTTCGATCCGCATCCGTTTGTTCCTCAAGGAGCAGCGTTGGACGAGCGTTGTGAGGAGATATTCTCCATACAGGTGTCGGGATTGGCGCAACGTTTGCTGCATACCAATGCCAAGAGTGCGGTGGTAGGCATATCCGGTGGTCTGGATTCCACACTGGCATTGCTGGTTTGTGTGAAAACATTCGATAAACTGGGTTGGAACCGTAAAGGAATTATCGGCGTGACTATGCCGGGATTCGGTACTACCGACCGTACCCATACCAATGCGGTGGACTTAATGGCATCATTAGGCATAACCATGCGCGAGGTCAGCATAAAGGATGCCTGCATCCAGCACTTCAAAGATATAGACCATGATATCAACGTACACGATGTGGTGTATGAAAATTCGCAGGCGCGTGAGCGTACGCAGATATTGATGGATATTGCCAACCAGACCTGGGGGATGGTGGTTGGCACGGGCGACCTCTCGGAACTTGCCTTAGGCTGGGCTACATACAACGGCGACCATATGTCTATGTACGGTGTTAACGGAAGTATCCCCAAAACATTGGTGAAACATTTGGTGAAGTGGGTGGCGGAGAATGACATCGATGAGACGTCGCGGGCCACATTATTGGATATTGTGGACACCCCTATCAGTCCGGAACTCATACCGGCGGATGAAAACGGAAATATCAGGCAGATTACGGAAGACCTTGTAGGGCCGTACGAACTGCATGATTTTTTCTTATATTATTTTCTTCGTTGCGGTTTCCGTCCTTCCAAGATTTTCTTCCTTGCTGCGCGTACGTTTAAAGATGTTTATGATGAAGAGACTATAAAGAAGTGGTTGCAGACTTTTTGCCGTCGCTTCTTTAACCAGCAGTTCAAGCGTTCCTGTTTGCCCGATGGCCCTAAGGTAGGAAGTATTTCTATCAGTCCGCGCGGTGACTGGCGGATGCCGAGCGATGCTTCTTCAGAAATGTGGCTGAAGGAAGTTGAAAAGATTTGAGGATTAAGCATTGAAAGCTAAAGGTCGTGTCAAAAAAGAAATTATCAGGTTCTTTTTGACACGACCTTTTAGCTTTCAGCGTTTAACTTTTAGTAGTATCTCTTATATATTTTCCGGTACTCTTTTCCTTTTTTGAATCTATCCAGCCAGGCATTCAGGCTGTCCAAGAGTACGGGAGACTGCTTGCTCACTCCCCATGAGTAGAATTGGGTGAAGCTGATAGCCGTATTTATGTCTATCTGCGGCAGACTGTCGGCTGCTGCGCGAGCGATGCTTTCTTCGCATACGGCATAATCGATATCGCCATGTGCGACAAGGGCGATAAGTTGTTCGGAACCATATTTTTCTACTTCCTTAATATATATGGTATCACCGATTTCGTTTCCTAAATTACGGATGCGCAGGATGGAAGGCGACCCTTCTACCACATTCAGCGTCTTTCCCGCTAAATCCAAATGGTTTTTGATAAACAGGAATCGTCGGGAGAGTCTGTTTTCCGTTGTACCAATACCTGCCTGTTCAGAACAATCGGAGAGGTCAGAAGCAAGGAGTCCTTTAATTCGCTGGTTGCTAAAATTCCATAGGCTATGACATCAAACCTGCCGTTTGCCAGACCTTCCAGACGTTCGTTAAAACTCATTTCGGGAGTAATGGCTACCTGCAGACCGTGGTCACGGGCAAAAGCCTCTATCAATTCGTAATGAAATCCGGACAGGGTGTCTCCGTCCACATAAAAGCTGATGGAGTTATATTCCGTAGCGGCATGGAGCGTACCGTCTGCTGCTATTTCGGCATAATCGCGCGGATGTCCTTTACGGATTTCCTTTTTGGGCAATATAAATGTGGCAACGACTGCGGCTATTGCCCCCAGGATGATATATTTTGATAATTTACTCTTTTTCATAGTTGAAAGACGGCATTAGTCGTAGAAATTCCATGAAATGCCAATCTTGAACAGACGCGGGTTTATAGTAGTGCGGCACAAGGAAATAATTGCCTTTACCCATTCCTGCATTAACGTGATACATCATGGCAAAGATGCGTGTCCGCTTCAAATGCAGATTGGCGTATACGTTTACAATCGGATAGCCGCCAATCTCCACCTGGTCATCTGCTGCTTGAAGATGGAACTGCTGAATGGCAGGAGTATAGGCAGGTGCATTGTATTTGGTAAAATACCGCACATCCGCACCAAGTTGTACAGTCAGCACTTTCTTGGCTATTTTGGCAAGCAGATACAGATTGTGATATAGCGAGAGCTGCGGCAAGGGCAATACCGTTTCATTGCTTGATTTCTGCCAGGTTACTTCGTTGTCCAAATGCAGGATGCCTAAGCGGAAATCCTGTTTCAGTGTAGCGGAGAGCACCTGTATATTACCGCTTTCCTGAGCGGGCATGGCATTTTGGTTGAAATAGGTGTAGTTCTTTATGTTCTCTACGCCGGCACGCAGATTGGTTTTCCAGCGGCTGATGTTCAGCTCGCCTTCCACGCGTGTACGGAACTCCTTGTCCATGTTTTCATTGTCCCAGTAGTAATGGTTGGAGTGATAATGACGCATATAGAAAGAGGGCAGCGTGTTGCTTACATAACCTCGTGCATAGAAGTTCACGGTATCCTTCCAGAGGCGGAAGTTCAAGTCGAGGTCGGCATTGACGCGGAACTGTCCGAGTGCCTTGTCCATGATGCCCACTTCACCGTTTACGTTGTAATGCAGCGTTTTGCCCTGCCGTTTGGCCAGTTCGCCGCCAACGAATATCTCCTGTTCGTCGAAATTGGTTCGCGACAATGTGTCCATCAGCTCATAGCGGCTGAATTTATGCGATATATAGGCTGTCAGTCCGGCTTTGGCATACTTGTTGAAACCTTCGAGCAATGCGATGCCGAATACGTTCTTTACACTGAAAGCCGTAGTAGAGTCCCTGCTGGCTACTTCGTTGAAGTAAGCGTTGGGGTATTGCCCTTCCGTCTCCTTGGCGGAAGAGAATTTATGACGCGCCCGTTCCACTTTCATGGTATGTATGAAGCTGGTGACGGGAACGAACTCTTCGGTTATAATGGTATCTTTGGCTAAAGGTACGCTGTCGTTGGCAACTGCTCTTTTTGGGGGATTTGGCATCTTCCACAGTTGTGGTTTCACGTGTGAAGCCGAGGCGGTAACGGTGCGTCAGGTATACATAGAAATCTTTGTTTTTGTTTGACGTCTGTTCCAACTTAACCGGAATGGTGGTGGATTCGTATTCTTTCTTGCCTTCCGCCATATCTTCCGGGCGCGTGATGTAACGGTCATCCTGAATACCGCCGTTTTCGTTCATCTTCATAGTGAAGTTGTTGTACACCGCCTGCATCTGGTATTTATTACCTATATAGCTGGCGAATATTCCGGCATTGAAGTTCGATGTGGACTGGTTCTGGTAGTATCCCCGTCCGTACAGATAGTCAATGTTGAAGCCGAACGCCAGCCGCTTGTTGACGTTTACCGAGAAATAGGACTTGAAGCGTTCTTCACCGTTGACCTTATTTCCTGCTTTATAGTAGGTAAGATTGGTGAAAGGCACATTACTGTTGGTAAATTTCACTTCATCGGGGCGGACAAAGAAGCTGGGAGAAGGGCTCCATGAAGATGGTCGGCTCGTTGTCTCTGCGTTCAAAGAAGATACGTGACATACGGGGGGGGAACCCAGATTACCCAGATAATTATAGTGTCCGTACATGCCTTCTACCAGATTGGTATTCTGGAAGTTCAGGTTGGCAGTATCGGCGGGGATAATAGTGCGGTTGCCCAATGTTTCACTCAAACGCCACATATAGAGTTTGGGCGGAAGGCTTTGGATTTCCGTATCGGTGCTGTCTTCCAGATTATCGGGTAATGTGTTGGGGTCTACCTGGTTGCCGAACTGGTCACGGCCTGTTACAGGATCCATACGGTTGAAAGGGTTTTGTGCCCCGACGCCCAAAATGCCTATAATAGATAGAAATATGTATGTCAGTACGATTCGTCTCATAATTAGGCGCAAAGATACAATAAAAAATTATTCGCTTACGGAATTCAGCCTTTTTTGCTTCTTTTTTACATTCGGCGTTTACAGGCAATCTCTTTCTTTTTGACGATAAAAATGAGATGGAAAGAATGTTTTTTCTTGTAAATGGAGCATTGTATGTGCCGGGTTATTTATATTTGCGCAGATATTATGATGAATTGTTACCTTTGTGGTGAGTGGGTGTCAAAGACTGTTTATATATACTTAAAATCCATATCTTATAACATGAAAACATTGTTTGT
>VOFD01000756.1_pt1 | contig 54553 bp, 72 predicted proteins | sample 5384101 | NCBI WGS metagenome assembly VOFD01 (sample SAMN12384723, study PRJNA508395) | human gut metagenome | isolation source: healthy gut C | host: Homo sapiens
GCCTGCCTGCCATGTCAAATCGACAGCCAAACCGAATTTCATCTTCGAAGCGCGCAAGTCGGGGATGCCGTTGTATGCGTTTTCCAAAGAAGAAATTGTGAAGGTGGCAGTAGTCGTGTAGTCTTGCGAGAATACCGAAGTGCGGCCGGTCGTATCCGTCACGCCTTGTTGCGCGTTCAGATTGAGTTGGCCGACAAGGTAGAATTTCGCGCCTGCCGGAACCAAACCGTCTTGTCCGTAGAACGATTGGCCGCTGGTGTTTTCAAATTCGAGCGCGATGTTTACGACGCTTGCTTGCGTTTTGTCGCTGACTGCTGCTTGCACCAAGTCTTCAAGCACGAGCGTGTAGTTGATCGGGCTTTCAGAACCGAATTTGGCTGTAACGTCGGCCGGAACGGCATTGTCGTAGATGTTCATCAAGTGGTCGCCTGCAAGATTTTTGAAATCCCAACCCACTGTTTCAGGTTGTCCGCCGATGACGACGCCCGTGAGTTTGAAACCGTCGGCCGGAACTGTGATAGTTTGCGTTTGTCCGCCGGTTGCATATTCTTCTGCATTGTCGGGAAGCGTCGAAGTGGCGCATTTCACTTTCACTGCAAGGCTTGCCACTGCATATTGAACGGGGTTGGTCAACGCGATGCCGCGCGTAGTGGCTGTCACGCTCGTGCCTGCCCAATCAGCAGCAAATCCGTCTGCCCAATTTGCGAATTTCGGGAATACGGGATCGAGTGCATCTGTGGTCTTGATTGGCGTGTTTGCCATGTAGTAAAGGCCTGCCGGATAGCAAATCGTAGTCGGGTCGATGGCATTGGTGCCGATCGTAACGCCTGCATTGCCCACGAATTCAAATGCAGTGCTATTCCAAGCTACTTGCGCAACGCCGTCGGGCAAGTTGTAATTGCGCGGGAAAGTGGATGCATCGATGGCTGCTTTTGCAGTTGTGATTGCGTTGATCACGGCCTGAGCTACAGTGGCAGTTGAGCCGGTGTTCAAAGCCGTCATCTTGTTGTTAAGGTCTTCGAGAAGCACTTTCACGGAAGCGGCAGAACCGGCCGTGTTCTTGATATACAAGTCGTAGAGCGCTTTCAATTGCTCGTCTTGCGAAGCAGACCAACCGGTTGCGTCAGCCACGCCGTTCATCAATGCTTGAAGCACGGCTGCGCCGTCAGTGGCGAAGTTGGCATTTTCACGGATACGATTCAATTTGAATTCGATAGCATTGGTGTTGACAACACCGCTGCTCAAATTGTCGGTCATGTAGCCGTTTGCGAATGCAGTCGTCGTGGAAGGAGCTGTCGATCCTGCCAATGCGTAGAACAAGAAATTGTTCGTGTTGACGTCCACTTGCACATCGTTGTAGACTTTCGTTTGCTCAGTCAAACCGTCTGCCGCGATATTGCCAAGCGCGATCATTCTGGACAAAGCCACATTGTCGGCGCCGGCCGTCGTCAACGGGAACATGCGAATGTTTTGCATTCCAAGGAAATTGCCGTTAGCTTGCACGTTGTCGCCCGACATGCGGGTGCCGAACTGGTACGGCAAGCTGATGGCAAACGATGTTTTCACCGTTTCGCCCTCAGTGGGGTTGACATTCGGTTCGTCCTCCGAACATCCGGTCATTCCTGCGGCAGCCAAAGCGACAGCCATGCAGAAATACTTGTTGATCATTTTTTTCATAAAAACTTAAATTAATAAAACAATAAGAATATTTTCACTTAATCAATTTGCTTTCAATTCGTTCAAGTTGCGCCGAGCGGCTTCGTCGCCTGCGGCTGCACCTCTCTCATAACTCCGGATGGCATCCGCCTTGCGGCCGGCACGATAGTAGGCCGAGCCGAGCGCGTTCCATTTGCGGTCGTCGGCAAGCGGTTCGAGCTTGTCGATGGCTGCATCGATGTCGCCTTTTTCAATCAGCTCGATGGATTCGTTGATGATGGTCGCAGCGGTGTCGGGCACAGCTTCGTACCACACGCGGATGTAGCCCGAATTGCGTTGCTCCACAAACATGTTGCGAAGCTCGCTCCATGGGCGTCCGCCGTCCAAACGGCGTAGCAACACTTCTCGGTGGTTCACGTCCTCGGTCTCGTCGATGATTTCCAGCAAGCGGTCGCGTTGCGGCAAGTCGCTTTCCGCCACCACGTCGCGCAAATCGGCCCAGGCCTCGCCGCCGGCCACCACTTCGTAGACGGAATCGGGCAACGAAACGCGGCTGTCGACATAATCGCGCAACGCTTCGGCGCGACGACGCGACAAATTATTGTTGAACACCACCGGACCGTCGGGCGACGCAAGCCCGCGCATGATGTCGACAATCTTGTCGAGCGTCGCGGCGTTCTGCATGTAGTCGCGGCGCAATTCGCTCTTGTTCACGTGGAAATGCACAAACAGTGCGTCTTTCATCTTCCGCAACGCCACGTCGGGATTATAGGGCTCGTATTCTTCAATGGGCCGCAACACGCTTTCGTCCTTCGCAATCCGCTCTGCTTCGCTCACACGGGGCATGACAAGCTCCGGCTCCGGAACAAACGGAGGAACGGGCGCGACATAGCGCGACTCGGCAAGCTCCGACGCGGGCATTTCTTCCACATCGCAACATCCGGCGCGGAATCGCTCCACTTCCAACGTCAAGCGCGTGGCGCGCATCCACGGCTCGGCAGCTATGACGGTGTCGACATGCACCACGGCGTCGGGAGCATACGTCGCCGGCCGAGATTCGCCGCGAAGCACGGCTGCCCGCTCGGCATATTTCCGGTTGCGCTTGCCGGCAAACTCCACCGACGGCAAAACGAGCGCATTCCCGTCGTCGCCTTTCACCACCGGTGTGGCCACGATGCGATAGTCGGAACGGACTTCGCCGCCGGCCGCCACATCGAATTTCAGGCGAATGGCACTACTGTCGCGCCACTCCACGACATTTTCGGGAGCGGCTATTGCCGAAAAGGCAAAAAAACAAAGGCAGCCGAAAACGAAATCGCACGGCTTCTGACGTTATTTCGATTATTTGATGACATAGACAACTGATATGGCAAACTTCGTGGGCATGAGCATGTGTTTCTTCTCGTCGGCGCGCCATGCTCCGCACACCGGACAATCGTATTTCTTGTATTTCGTGAAGCCGTAGCCTAAACCGGCCTCAAACTCGATGCTCCATCGCGGAGACAAAACAAGGTGGTAGCCATAGACAAACCCCACGCCGTAGAGATTGCCTTGGTAGCGATAGTTTTCAAATCGTCGACAAACGGCACGTTCATGCCGCCCGCATTGTAGTGGGAATACATCAGGTTGCCGCCAATGAAATGGCCGCTGTAAGGAGCGCAAAGCCACCAACGGGCTTCGGGCGCAACCAAAATGTGTTTCAACTTCTTATTGGAACGGTATTGGAAGGGATTGTAGCTCACGTCCATGTTCAACGTCCATTTCGGGGCTATCTTCACTTCCGCGCCGGCATTGATGGAGGCTGCGGCAGCCCACCCCACAAGATTGGTCTTCACAGCCCATGTGGGAGAATTGTCGACATATTTCGCCCTTTCGTCGGTTAAATTCTGCGATATACCTATTGGAGTGGAAAATACAACCGATAGCAATGTCAACAAAAAAAAATATTTCGTTTTATCCGCAAATTCATGAGAATTATTTAGATTTTTAATTTAGGAGTATTAAATTTCCGTTAATTGGTTACAAAAATAGTCAATTTTCAATTTACCCCCCCCCATTAATTAACTTATATTTAAATAGTTTAACTCTAATTTGCCCTCCCAAAAAAGAATCAATGCTATAAATCAACAGTTTACACACAGCGCCAGCAACCGCACTCTGCAAATAAATATTAACACATTGCTTGTTTTTATCGTAAAACAGCCACTTTGCCAAAGTTTTCCGGCGCCGTCCGCCGCTCGCCGAGGGTTAAAACGCCGCCGCGCGGCGACACAGGGGGAAGACATTCGCCGGTAGCGGTCTATGGTTGAGAGTTGAGAGTTGAGGATTGAGAGGCAATCGGGAGACTAACAATGTGGAAAAAAGCGAAAAGACTGCGAAGTTGGGAAACGCGCTGTGAAGTTTGTGTGTGGCTGATGCGTAGCAATGTCCTCCCTGCTGCCGCGCCAAGCGCGGACAGGGAATCCCCCAAAAACACAACAAACGCAAAAAAGAATTGAAATAATTGCGGAATTTCTCAAGAAAACGTAACTTTGCGGCACTTTTCTATCTTCAATGCAAGCAAGGCTGCCCGGATGGTGGAATGGTAGACACGAAGGACTTAAATCCTTTGGCTATTGCAGCTGTGCGGGTTCAAGTCCCTGCCGGGTACAAAGAACGGCTGACAATCGATTGATTGCCGGTCGTTTTTCTTTACACCCTTTTGTTTCGGGCACTCTGCTACGCATTAACGTGCCGAAAGCTTGCCTCAACGTGCCTTCGGTTTTCTTGAAATAGAACTCTACCACTTTCTTACCCTGCAAGGCACAAAGTGTGGTTTCCTGAATTAGGCTGACCGTCTGCCCCCATCCGACACAAAGGAGACTGCTACGAAACCACAACAATAGAAGAATTGGAGAGGATTGTATCTAAAATCAAAGAAAACCATGAATAAAGTTGTATTATTATATAACATTTCATATCTTTGTACCATGAGAAAGATAATCGCATACAAGAATTATTTCAGCGATTTCATAAAGAAATTATCGACAGACGAAATAAACAAGATTCGCCGCGCACTGGACTTGTTCAAGGTGGAAGACAGGATGCCGAGACATTTCATAAAGTTCATACGCGACGGAATTTATGAATTTCGTGTGACATATGGGAACAATGAGTTCCGTATCTTTTTCATATATGACGGTGATATTGTCGTTGTTCTCTTCAACGCTTTCAAAAGAAGACGCAGAAGACACCTGATAATGAAATTAAAAAGGCTATAAAGTTAAAGGAGGAATATTATGCAACTAAAAGAAATCAGTAAAGACATCTACGATGTGGATGCGTGGCTGGATGAAGGGCTTGGGGCGGAAGGCACTGCTGAACGCGAAAAGAACCGTGAAAAGGCATGGGTGGAATACAATGGCCAAATATTGTTGGAAGCGCGCAAAAACGCGCATCTCACGCAAGCGGAACTCGCAAAGCGTATCGGAGCGGACAAGGGATATATTTCAAGGATCGAACGGGGATTGACAGTGCCGACCGTCGCCACCCTCTATAAAATAGCCTCTGCAATGGGCTTGACGGTAGAATTGCGACCAATCTAAGCAAATAGTTCCCACAGTAGGCGCGCCTGTAACAGAACCCTTTGACAAGCCGAAAGAGAGGGTGATACATTGCCCGAAATGCGGCACGGGAATAAAGTTAAACCCCGAAATATAAAAGCGTATGACCACGGAAATAACAGCTCTTTTGCAGGAATGCGACGCGCTCAAAGCACGGCTTTCGAGCCTGCGCCCCCTGCCTGTTGAAGCCCTTAAAAAGATTGAGGAAGCCTACAATATCGAATACACCTACGAAAGCAACCGCATAGAGGGAAACACGCTTACCCTACAAGAAACGGAACTTGTAGTAAACGAAGGCGTGACAATTTCGGGCAAGTCAATGCGCGAACACTTGAAGCCATCAACCATGCGGAAGCCATAGACTACATACGCGACTTTGCCAAAAGCGACGTAGAAATAAGCGAACGCACCATAAAGCAAATACACGCCTTGGTATTGCACGGCATCAACCGCGAAAATGCAGGGCGTTACCGCTCCGTGCCTGTAAGGATAAGCGGAAGCCCACACGCCGCCCCGGCCGTATTTGTTGGGCAAGCAAATGGAAAATTTCATGCTGCACTTTGGCGTACTGGAAGCGAAAGGCACACACCCTGTCTTGGTTGCCGCTTTCCTGCACGAAGCGTTGGCGCGCATACATCCGTTTATCGACGGCAACGGGCGCACATCGCGCCTTTTGATGAACTTATACCTTTTGCGCCACGACTACACCATCGTAAACCTAAAGGCGACAACGAAACGCGCCGCATCTATTACGCCGCGTTGGAAGCTTCCTACACCGACCCCGTGCCGTTCCAACGGCTTGTCATAGAGGCCGAAATATCATCTTTGAAAAGCTATCTTTCCGTGCTTGGCTCTGAGGCTTGAACGCCGCCGGCGCCCGAAATTTGACGGAGGTGCTGCTTCGCTCTTTTTTTGGGATTCGCCCCGTGGGCGAGTTTGCAGCAGTACTTATCGATTCCCTGACGAGCAAAAAGCCGCCAATCAGTTCTTTTTTGTTTGCACAACCGTTACAACGTCAACCCTTTATCTTCTCCGGATTGCGCGCCACAAAATCCTTCCACGAACGATAAGAACGAACCGTCTGCGGACGCGACGACTCATAGAAATGGCACAACGCCACGCCCAAGGCGTCGGTGGCGTCGAGATGCGGATCGAGCGTGTCCTGCGGAATGGAAAGGATGCGGCGAAGCATTTCCGCCACCTGCTCCTTCGACGCGCCGCCATTGCCCGTAATGGCTTGCTTCACCTTCAAAGGAGCATATTCAGCGATCGGAATGTCGCGAACGAGCGCGGCAGCCATTGCCACGCCTTGCGCCCTGCCCAACTTCAACATCGATTGCACGTTTTTCCCATAGAACGGAGCTTCGATGGCCATTTCGTCGGGCAAATATTGCTCTATCAACCCCGTGACGCGCTCGGAAATGCGGCGCAAACGGAGATAACGGTCGTCGAACTTGTTGAGCATCAACACGCCCATCGCGATCAGCGACGGCTTGCGATGCTTGATGCCGCACGCCATAGCCCATCACGTTCGTGCCGGGGTCGATGCCGATGATGATGCGGTCCCACTCCATCACAAATCCACCTCCTCCAACAAGGTCGAAAATCCGGCGGCTTGATGGCCGAACTGCCGGGCCATGCGCTCAACCAAACCGCGCCCCACTTCCACATACCACGCCTGCAACACGTCGACATCGGCAGCGCGAAACTGCACGGAATAGTTGCGCCCGTCGCTCTCTTCGGCATTAAGCACCAAAGCAATCCGGGCATCCGTCAGACGGCCGTCGGCCATCGCTGCAGGGACAAAATCGCCACGAAGCCAGCCGAGAAACTGCTCGGCAGCATCGTTGTGTACATGAAAAGTCGTGTTGTAAACTATCATCGTAATCTTTTTTTATAAACGAAACGAAGCGGCTATGCCGAAATGCCGTCCGTCGCTCACCGGCACAACCGTCAGCTCATGCTTCTGCGCGAACGGGCGGGTAAATATGTACGAACACCCCGCGCCAATCGCCGCGCCGGCCACCACGTCCCACCAATCGTGCTTCCGCGCGAACGTGCGGCTCCAGCCCGTGGGTGGCAAGCACGTAGGCGGGAAGCCCCCACTTCCAGCCGTAGCGGCGCTGCACGAACGCCGCGTTGGCGAAAAGAATCGACGTGTGGGCCGACGGGAAAGAATGGAAATCGCTATGGTCGGGACGCTCCTTGCGCACGGTGTACTTCAACAAATAGGTTGCGCCAAGCGTCGAAACCGTGGAAAACGCCGCTTGCTTCAGCCCCGTCCAATCTTTTTGCACGACGACGGCAGCCAGCGTCGCGACAGGCATGGCAAACAGCAACGCATCGCCGGAATACTTCACGGCCTTGCGACCGCCGCTCAATTCCTGCGCATGCGAAGGCAACGACAAAAACGCCGCCAAAAGACACAAAACAACCGCTTTCCTCATCTAAAAATACCTCATGATTTTCGGCAAAAACACAATCAACCCGACAACAACGTCGGTGAGCGCCATCAGCAGCACCGCGCCGGCCGCCAAATCCTTGGCATGCTTCACAGCCTCGTCGCGCTCGCCGGTCACCCTGTCGGCAAGCGCCTCCACAGCGGAATTGACCGCCTCGGCCACAAAAACGCCGCCAATGCACAGCGAAATCGCCACCCACTCCATGGCGGAAAGCCCAAGCCACCAACCGCAGCCCGCGACAGCTATCGCCGCCACGACATGGATGCGCGCATTGTGCTCGCAACGCAGCAACCGCACAATGCCCGCAAAGGCATACGAAAAACTTTTCGCCCTTTTCTTCCAACTGAACTTTTCGGCCTCTTTCATATCGCAAACTTACATATTTTTTCGCTGTTTTTCCATTCCCCGATAAATAATTCGGGAAAAATGTTGATATTTTCAAAAAATATCATACCTTTGTGAAAACAATCATCATTTTTACACAACCTAAAATTTAACCCATTATGATTAAGAAAGTTTTTGCATTTGCTCTGATTGCAGTGGTGGCAGGCGCGTTTGCTTCTTGCGGAGGCGGCGACAAATCGAAAGGAATGGAAAAAATCCGCAGCGAAGAAGATGCCGACAAGGTGCTCGACGACTATGAATACTATCTCGATTGGTACGAAGGTGCAACCGACGACATGATTGAAATGGGCATCAATGAAAGTCAAATGCGGGAGAAAAAATCCCTGCTTCGTATGGCCGACAGTGACGACAAGCTCACCAGCGAGCAAGGCAAGCGCTTCGAAGAACTCAAAGACAGAGAGGACAAAATCGAAGAGCAAGCTCGTGAAGCAGCTGAAAAAGCAATGAAAGAAGCCGGTTTGGACTAATCCCAAGCAACTTCACAATAAAAAAGGGCGCGACCTCGCAGGCCGCGCCTTTTTATTTCGCCCCGGCAGATTTTTAGTGGAGAATGGTTTGTTAGCTGCTGCCTATGCAGAATAGGGGAAGAATTGCGACTGCGCGTGGCAGCGTGTCCGCCAAAAGAGAAAACATGGCAACCTTTGGCGGAACACAGCCGCAAGGTTTCTGCCTTGTATTGCTCTCCTTATATGCCTTTCTCCGCTAAAGAGAATGCAAATCGAGTGCAGAAACGCCAAACTTGTTTGAGCGGTTTTGCCGAGATGCAGCTTGTCTCATGCAAAGGTATGCCGATCTCTATTTAGCGGCATGACATAAAAAAAACCGGCTCTTCCCGAGTCGGCAAACCTAAACTATATTATGTAACTATGAGAAAATTTCTTGTGGGATAAAAACAGTGTTTGTATTACTGTTTGTCGACTCCGGCAACGTAACCCCTGCGTCGGAGGAGCAACGATGCGTTCGGATGGAAGCTGTGCGACGGTGCCACGTTGCTTCGCTTGGAATAATTGATAGTGTTCATCGTGTTTTTTCTCCTTTCTTTGTTTCGGATGCTTCTTGCATCTATTCCTTCAACAATCTTTTTCATTGCAAAAGTAGTGCCATTTTGCATCAGAAACAAGAAATAAATGTTAAAAATATGTTTTAAAGCATAGTTTTATGACATTATTCATTGAGATAACACCTCACTTCGCCTATTGGCAGTTTGCCTTTCAGCATAAGCGGCGTATGCGTTTTGTCGATGGAAATCCATGTGCATGTCGTCCGACGATTTTTTGCGTCCGTCCTGCGTGAATGTGAACACGACGTGGTATGCTTTTCGAGTTTCCTTGTTGCGCAATTCGATATTTTCAACGCCGATGAAACGGATGTCGATTCGCTCTTTCTTGCGTCCGGAAAAGACTGTGGAAGAAACGGTAGTGTTCTTTTTCATTCGGTTGAAATCGAGTGTCCGCAAATAGTAGAAGATGCTCAACATGTCGTAGGCTTGGCCTTCGGTTTCCAATGTGGCTTGTTGAGGCGCACGTCCGGGGCGCAATCGCGTGCATTGTGCGTGGCTACGCTTTAGCGAGTATGAATATTCCACAATGTCGATGCCATTGTATTTGCCTTCGTGGGATGCCTTGCGATAGCGCAGCGGCTGCAACCGGCCGTTGCGCGTGGATATGGTGCAACTTAAAGTGTCGCGCACTCGAAACAATTTGTCGACCCATGAAAGCGACCGTGCCGTGAGTTCCGCTTCGTATTTGTTGCCGGTTTGATGGATGGAGAGGGGTGGCGCTGCCGGCATGCTTCCAAACGATGCCCCAATGGTAGATGATGTCGTAGCGGAGGGTTTCTCCGCGGAATGCAGGATAATCGGCAAATGCCGTTGCCGTGGAAAGCAGCAGGAAGCATGCCGTAATGATTATCTTGCGAATGGCCTTCATTGTTTCTCCGGCGATTGCTCGGCGGCATTTCCGTGTTTGAGTATCGCTTCGTAGCGCTGCTCGTCGTTGATTATTTTCAGCGCTTCTTGGAAAATGTCGTTGCGCTTGTTGATTACTTGAAAGTAGGTGCTTGTATTGAACAAGTCGTTTGCAATCACGGCTTTCAGTATGTCGCGAAGCAATTCTTTCGAAGTGGCGAATTGCTCGTCGTCCTTTTTTCACGCCTTCTTGTTCGCCGGCTTTTGCCAAGTTGTCGATCATGGCATCGTCGACTGCAAACGTGGAGACAAACGCATTGGCATCCGGATATTTTTCTTTCAGCATGGCGCGGTTTTCATCGACATATTTCAACGCAAACTGTGTGATGACGCCTTTGGCAACGAGGTCGCGATAGTAGCGGGAGTTGAGCGTCGTGTCGAGCGGCACGAACACGTCGGGCATGATGCCGCCCCCGCCATATACGGTGCGATGGTTTTCAGCGTTTGGAATTTCAACGAATCGGCGAAGTGGATGCTGTCGGCACTGAGGAACTCGCCGTGGTTGTAGCGGTCGATTATGTCTTTGTCGTATTCTTCACGGTCGCCTTTGACGTATGGTTTTTGGATGTTGCGTCCCGACGGCGTGTAGTATCGGGCTATGGTGAGGCGGAAAGACGAGGTGTCGGGGAGCATGAATTCGCGTTGCACAAGGCCTTTCCCGAACGAACGTCGGCCCACCACGACGCCGCGATCCCAATCCTGCAATGCGCCTGCAAGAATTTCGCTTGCCGATGCGGAAAATTGGCTGATCATGACCACGACTTTTTCCGATTTGAAACGACCCTTCCCGTCGGAAAGCAAGTCTTGACGGCGGCTGTGATTGCCTTGCGTGTAGACGATCAATTGTTTTTTCCCGAGCATTTCGTTGGCGATCTCGGCAGCAATGTTCATGTATCCGCCGCCATTGTCGGAAAGGTCGAGAATCAATTGTTTCATGCCTTGCGCTTTCAGGCGTTTGAGTGCTTCCTCAAATTCGGTAAATGTGGTCATTCCGAAGCGGGAAAGCCGGATGTAGCCGGTCTTGTCGTCTGCCATGTAGACGGCATCGATGCTGTTCACGGGTATGTCGTCGCGCGTGATGCGGAATTGGAGCGGTTCTGCCGTGCCGCGTCTCACTACTGTGACATCCACTTTTGTCCCTTTTTTTGCCGCGAAGCATTTTCATGATAGCCGTGTTTTTCATCTTTTTCCCGGCAATGACAGTGTCGTCGACGGCGATGAAGCGGTCGCCCGGCAGAATCCCCACTTTTTCCGACGGCCCGCCGGCGATGGTTTGGATCACGTAGAGCGTGTCTTTCTGCATGTTGAATTGGATGCCGATTCCGCTGAAACTGCCTTGCATCACTTCTTGGGTTTCCAGCGTCTCTTCTCTTGTGCTGTATGTGGAATGCGGGTCGAGTTCTTCAAGCATTCCGCGTATGGCATCTTCGACGAGCTTGTCTTCGTCGACTTTGTCGACATACATTTCGGAGATGATCGATTCGACGTAAGAAAGTTTTTTTGGCGCGGTTGGATTTTTTTTCGAAATGGATTGCGCCATTTGGATGTTGCCGGCTATGAGGAGGGCAAGGAGCACATATTTGAAAGACTTCATATCTTAGTTCTTAGGGGTGATTTTGTAATTGGGAGGGAGCAGGCTCGACACGTCGCGGCCGTAGCTTATCAGTTCGCGAACGATCGACGAGCTGATATGTTCGTATTCCGGAAGGGTGTAGAGCAGCACGGTTTCTATTCCGGAGATGCTGCGATTCACCTCCGCAAGGTTTTCATATTCGAAATCCTGTATCAACCGCACTCCTCGCAGGATGAATCGGGCGTTGTGGGCCGCTGCTGCTTCCACGGTGAGCCCTGTGTAGGAAACGACTTCGATGCGAGGTTCGGTGGCATAGATTGCGCGAATGGCTTCGATGCGGTTTTTCGGTCATGAACGAATGCTTGTTGGCGTTCACGCCCACTGCCACGATGATTTTGTCGAACAGGGGCAATGCGCGTTCGACGATGGGTGGTGTCCGATGGTGAACGGATCGAACGATCCGGGGAAAAGTGCGATTCGTTGCTCCATGGTTAGTGTGTTTTTATCGAGATTTTCGTCGTCTTCCACCACGAGGTTGTCGACGATGAACAATTGGCGTTCCATTGTGTTTTTGCCCATGTAGAATTCGAGCATTTCCTTGACGGAGTCTTCTTTGCGCAGTTTCACTTGGTCGAGGCGCATGTCGGGTCCGATGAAGTCTTTGAATTCATCCGACGATATTTCTCCCAATCCTTTGAATCGGGTGATTTCGGCATTTGCTCCGAGCTTGTTGATTGCGGCGATTCGTTCTTCGTCGGAGTAGCAATAGTATGTTTCATTTCCTGCCTCGCCTTTTTTGCGTTTGCGCGACGTTTTTTTGTTGCGCACGCGGAACAATGGCGTTTGCAGGATGAACACGTGTCCTTTTTGATCAAGTCGGGGAAGAATTGGAGCAGGAAGGTGATCATCAGCAGGCGGATGTGCATGCCGTCCACATCGGCATCGGTGGCGATGATGACTTTGTTGTAGCGAAGCCCTTCGATGCCGTCTTCGATGTTGAGCGCGGCTTGCAGCAGATTGAACTCTTCGTTTTCGTAGACCACTTTCTGCGTTTTGCCGTAAGTGTTCAGCGGTTTTCCCCGCAAAGAGAACACGGCTTGCGTTTCGACATCGCGGATTTTTCGTGATGGTGCCGGTGGCGGAAAGCCCTTCGGTTATGAATATCGACGATTCGTCGCGGCGGTCGCCTTTGGCATCGTTGTAGTGGATGCGGCAGTCGCGAAGTTTGCGGTTGTGCAGGCTCACTTTTTTGGCACGTTCCCGTGCTTGTTTCGTGACGCCTGCGATTGCTTTGCGTTCTTTCTCCGATTCTTGTATCTTGTGCAGCATGATCTCGGCTGTTTCGCCGTTGATATGCAGGTAGTTGTCTAATTCTTTTTTGATGAAGTCGCCAATGAATTTGGCCACTGTCGGTCCGTTTGGCCCCATGTCGCGCGAGCCGAGTCTCGTCTTGGTTTGCGATTCAAACACGGGTTCTTCCACTTTGATGCTGATGGCGGCAGCCATGCCGTTGCGGATGTCGGAATATTCGAAATTTTTCCCGTAGAATTCTTTGATGGTGCGCGACACGGATTCGCGGAATGCCGTCAAGTGCGTGCCGCCTTGCGTGGTGTGCTGCCCGTTGACGAAGGAATAGTATTCTTCTCCGTATTGCGACGTATGGGTGATGACGATTTCGATGTCGGTCCCCGTGAAATGGATGATGGGATAGAGCGGCTCGTTGGTCATGTTTTCTTTCAGCAAGTCGAGAAGACCGTTGCGCGAATGCATCTTCTGCCCGTTGAAGACGATGGTGAGCCCTGTGTTGAGAAACGTGTAGTTTTTCAACAACGCTTCGACATATTCGTCTTTGTATTTGAAATCTTTTGAAAATTTCGTTGTCGGGGATGAATTTCACGTATGTGCCGCTTTCTTTATCCGACGGAAAAATGCCGTTGTCTTCGACAACTTCTCCGCGAACGTATTTCACGGTTCTACCTTGATTGTCGCGATAGGCGGTTACTTCGAAATACGATGAGAGCGCGTTTGTGGCTTTGATGCCGACACCGTTTAGCCCCACGGATTTTTTGAATGCGGGAGAGTCGTATTTTGCCCCGGTGTTCATTTTCGACGAAACGTCCAATACGGATTCGAGGGGGATGCCGCGTCCATAGTCGCGCACTTCCACTGTCCCGTTGTCGGCGATGTCGACTTTGATTTGTCTACCGAACCCCATGGCATATTCGTCGATGGCATTGTCGAGCACTTCTTTGAGGATGACGTAGATGCCGTCGTCGGCATGCGAGCCGTCGCCGAGCTTGCCGATATACATGCCGGGGCGGCGACGGATGTGTTCCCTCCAATCGAGCGTTTTGATGTCGTCGGCTGTGTAGCTTGCCGGTTCTTGCATGTTATGTTCCAAGAGTTCTGCCATTTGAGCTGAGGGGTTATAGGTAGCGGGTTATGGCGCTTTCGAGGTTGTCGATGTCGGTGACGCGCTCCGAGAGGGTCCCGTCGCGGCCGATGATAAACAGGCAAGGCAACGATGTCACGTTGTATTTCAACAAGTTTTGCGAACTGAGTCCTGCCGGATCGTAGACCGTGATCCATGGCAAGTTGACCGCCGCGTCTTTCCAAAGGAATTCGTTGTCGTCGTAACCGATTTGGTATATTTCGAATCCTTGGGATGCGTATTTTTTGTAGATGTCGGCGAGCATGCGGTTGAATTTGGGCGATTCCGAGGCTGCGTAGGTGGTGAAGTTGAGCAGTATCACTTTGCCCGACGAAGCGAATTCGCTCAGCCGTTGCTCTTTGCCGTCTTTGTTTTTGAGCGCGATTTCGAGGATGCCCACTTGCGAGGCTTGGATCGTGTCGCGTGTTGCAGCCGATGCCGACGGTTGCAGCCGCATGCCGGCGAGGTATTCAGTGGCAAGCAGTTGCGTCAATGGGTCGTTCGGGCGATGTGTGTGGTAGCCGGTTGCTACGGCTCCGATTATTTTCAAATCCTTTGGATTCTCCGGCGCAAACAGCCGATGCCCGTCGATTAGTTTTTCGACTGTATAGAACGCCACGATGCTCGACGGATTTTGCAGGATTTTTTCTGTCAGTTCTGTTTTGGCTTGCGTGTAGGCGGGGTTTGTGACGTGTATGCCTGAAAGGGCGCGAGCCACGCTGTCGACTTGCATCATCCAAACGGCATTGTCGGAACCTTCGATTTTATAATTGATGTCGAATCCGGCTGTGTCGGTCCGAAGCGTGATGTGCTCGATGCTGTCGACCGGAAAATAGATATAACGCCCGTTGCGGCCGATGCGGAGCACTTCGGGATAGGCGGGGCGCTCGCTTTCAAATGAAAATTCGCCGTCGCCATCGGTCGGGATGGAATCGGTTGTCACCCATGATCCGTTGACGGAACGTTGCAATACCAAAGTTTCGTCCGAAGCGCCTTCAACTATGCCGGACAAACGGAAATTGTCGCCATTGTCGCAGGAATAGAGAGCGGCAGCGGCTATCAATGTGTAAAGAAGTTTTTTCATTCGTAGAAATTTTGACGCTCCAAAGTTACGTTTTTTTCGCGAAAAAACGGCAAAACAGCGTTTCGATTCTCTCCGGATGCGGTTGTTTGTCGGGTGTGCGGCATCTTTGTGAAAGATATTTGCTCGCTCGTTGCGCGAGCCGTCGCATTTTTTCAAGAAGCGAATTTTTCTTGCATTTATTTGTCGGGATTTCCGAAATGCGCTATCTTTGCAACCGCAAAATTCAAGGAGTGATGCTCGAGTGGCTGAAGAGGCACGCCTGGAAAGCGTGTATACGTCAAAAGCGTATCCCGAGTTCGAATCTCGGTCACTCCGCAAGTAGAAATAAAGACGTTTAAATGCATTGGGATTTGTCGGTATGGCAAATCCCAATGTGTTTTTTGAGAATGCTATTTTGTATTGCGCATTCATGCTTTAATTCGTTTACAATAGCCTTGTTGATGAAATCATTGATGGTCATGCCTGTGCTTGCGGCAAACATGGCTACGCGAGAATGGAGATCGGAAGTCATCCGCAAGTTGAGTTTTCCACTGAATGGCTTTACCGGCTCAATTCCATCCGCCTTGCAGCCTTCAAGGTAGCTATCTATTCCTTCCTCAAAATCCTTGCGAAGCTCATCAATGGTAGTCCCTTCATAAAGAATTAAGGATTTGTTGCCCATCCCTTGAACTCTTCCGCAAAGGCAATTATCCTCTTTGCTGTATTCCACAGAGCCTTTGTAGCCTTTGTATTCCAAATAATCCATAATTTTTATATTAAGCCGTTATTTTTCAAATGTTGATAAATCGCTTTCATCATCCATGCTTTCATTACGCTGCTCGGATGTGGGCGATGTAAATCTATATATTGCCCTGTTTCTTCGTTTTTAAAACGAATACGAGAGCCAGAAGTGGCACCCCTTGTTGTGCTTAGCGTAGCCGAAGTAGCTTAATAGGGTTTGGCATTCTTCAAAAAGTGAAGTCTTTTGGTTGTTTCTTAAACCGTTCTATTAACTTTTCTTTAGAACCCATTCTAATTTCTTGATTTTATGCAAAGGTACTAATTTTGGTACTAAATACAAAAATGCAAGAAAAAAATAGCGACATCATAAAAGGCCGCTATTAATGATTATATTTACATGTAGATCAAGCAACTAATGTTTTTACTTATTTAGCGTACGCAATAAATTTTATTGCGTAGTTTGCTAGTTTGATGAATTATTTCTTTTTATTTCCAAGTTCTGGATGTTGTTGTACAAATTTTATAAAGTTAATGCGAGATTGGATTGTTGGGTGATCGTCGTATTCAGAATAAATGCTATCATATTGTTGTGCTCCAAGTATTCTAAGTCCATTTATGAAATCTTCGACACAACCGAAATTTTCTAAACATCTAAATGCAAAAAGATCTGCTTCATATTCTTGTTCTCGCGAATATTCAAAAAAATATTTGTGAGTGGAAGTTTTTATTTCTTGTTCGATATCGTTAACCACTGCTCCATAGTCGGTTCCGCTTGGCTGAACACCTTGCGCAGCTGCATAAGCCTCCGCGCCTGCCGCAGCTGTATTTACGGCGATAGCAATGTTGCCAAGAAGTCGTTGCTTCCTGTATTCTTTGGCATTAGCATAGAATCGGCGTATGTGGTGCATCAGCGCTCCATGTGCAAATTCGTGAGCTATATATCCCATAAGTATATTGTAGCTAATACCTCTTTGTGTCAAAAGGCTGCTTGTTAAACACATTGCGAATCCATTTTCAGTTAACGCAGTATACGCATTAATTTCTTCTGACTGAACGACATGCAATGAACAGTTTATCCCAAGTTCAGCAATACCCATATTTGCAAGTAGCGTATCGCAGAAACCTTGCATATCTGCGATTATGGTCGGGTCATATTGTGGATAAAAACGAGGAAGTTCTGCCGTTTTTGTATGGCTTCTTTTTCTGCTCCTTTATTTTTTTGTATGTCTTTAATAAATTTGGCAAGAAGTTTGTTGTTGTCTAAAGCGGTTTCAAGAATTCTGCGGGAGAGTTTCTAGGAACTGCTTTTGCTTCATCTGCAATGTCGTATTGTTCGATTATTTTTTGTATTCTTTTTCAGGATTTGCGTATGCTGAAAATATGATACAAAAGTTGACTAAAAAGGAGAATAGTCTTTTTCATGTGCGTATATTTGGAAAGTTAAAGTATTTAATAAATTTTACCAATTCATTAATCCGCATTTTGTTGTCATTATCTTATTGACATGAGAAATATTGGTTGCTTTATAATCGCGAAAACGAAACGTACAATTTTTCAAAACGAAACGTACAATTTTCCCACTTTTCGTGCAAGCAAAACAAAGGCGTTTAATCACCATTCAAACGGTAATTAAACGACTTTTTAAGCCATGCTTTTACTATTCACAAGCGTTTGTCATAACTTGAATAAGCCTCTATTTGTGGAACACTTCGCTTGCAGCCATTCGCAAGACCATTTAAAGCCCTTTCCAATGTCCGAAGCATTGCAGGAATTATATGCTGCGCATAAAACTCACGAGGTCGCAAATTATAGTCAATCCTCACAATCTCCTGCTCGCATATATCCCCTGTATCAAAACCTTTGTCAGCCCAAAACCAAGTCGCAGCCGTTATAGGTTCACGACGTTTATAAGCCCACTTAATTGCCGAAGCTCCTCGACCATAAGGCAAAGGCGAAGGATGGAAAATCAATGTTCCGAAATACGGTTCATTTATCTGTTCCTCTGTCAGTTTTTCATTCAGCAACGGCGCAATGGCAACATCGGCAAGTCTACCATTTGCAACCACCCCAAAACCAAGCCTGCGTAAAAGCAACCTTGCTTCAATGCACGCCTGTTCCTCTTGATTTCCAAGTATTCTAACTTTTAACATCGCCTACATACTTAAATGATTGGACGGCTCTAAAATGGCCGCCATATCCAGTTCCGACGCAATCGGGTTTTCCTTTCCTTTGTGCCGACCTAATCATAGTCATGGCACTCCGTGTCTTATTCGCCCCATATAAGTTCCCGCCTGTTTGCACCCACTTTTTTGAATGCCGCAAAGCCCCACAAAGTTGGGGATGTGATGTGGGAAAAAGACCGGGAGTTTTCTGCCACAGCGACCGAAACCCTGCAAATGATATTCGCATACGGCGGCAAGGAATTTAGTGCCTACTCCTATTCCCTGCCATTCAGGTAACACGACAAGGCGCGTAGCACAATATGCATTTGCGGTAAAAAGCGGTGTTACGGCCAAATGACAAACTGGCTCACCATTAATCACACCAACAAAATACTCCGCCGCCACAGGACTCGGCAAATCTAAATAGTAATGTTTCTTAAAGAGCCTTGGGAACACACTTCCTTTGACCTTATAAATTTCAAGGGTGAGTTTTGGGCGTTGTTGAAGACAGTCACGCTCGTAAAAGCGTGCCTCCGCAGTATCATATACCCAATCAGGCTGTAACCACTCTATCACATCGTAATGACAGGACAGCAGCACGATTTGACCGCTACCACGCCTCCATGTCTTTGCAAAAGCGGCAGCCCCCACCTTTGCAATTTGTCGGTCAATCACTGACGTAAACTCGTCTACAACGGCACGGGTCGGGCGTTCACAGGCCAAGCGTGCCAATCCGGCACGGAACTTCTCGCCGTTGCTCAACACGTTAAACGGACGCAACCATGCGGGGACATCTCCAAGACCGACGGCGGAAAGCATTCCAGTCACTTGATTGAAATCTCCGTCAGGAACGATGCAGTCCACAATCGGTTTGTCGTTATCCCATCCTGAGTAAAGGTCGTATATCGGGGCATCCTCAAAAATTTTGCTTCCAATACTTGTCTTGCCACTCCCAGAAGGCCCCACAATCAGACCGATTTGCCATTCTTTCCCCTCGATGGGGAGTTCTGCCTTGACCTGCCAATCACACCCATTTTCCGCATTAAACAGGCTCTTCACACGCGCTGCACGATAACTATTAAAATCGCTGCACCTATGCTTTACTTCCACTATCATACGCAAACGATTTTCAATGTTAAACCATCGGCGGATAGCCGTTCAAATATAGCCTTTTGTTCCGCCTCGTCCTTGCAGATGACGACCACGCCATACTGCGGCTTGTAAACATACTTTCCCATTTCTGAAACAATTAAACAACCACAAAGTTACACGCGGTAAAATCAAGCGACATCATACTTGCAGGACATCACACTGCATCCGCTGTGCAGTCACGCCCGAAACGCTTGATGATACCATATACCTTGCGCTCGCATACCCCGTATTTGGCTGACAGATGCATCACGATATATGTCACCTTGTCGCCGGACTCTTTCATCCGCTCGTACTCGTCATAAAAGGTCGATATAGCGGCAGTCATCTGGCTTGAAACCTATCCGCACGAGCCTTTTAATCAGTTCCCTGTTAAATTTAAGTATCTCAAAAACCGTCATTCTACATATTTTTGCTACTTTTGTATTGCCAATCACTTATTACGAAAAAAACGCCTGTACGGCACAGCGAGGGTATTGCCCCCGGCTGCGTGCCGTACAGGTGTCGTTAATAAGTGATTGGCGTTGCTTTTAACAGGCCGGGGGCTTTTTATGCACCCCGGTAACGATTGCTCCTTTCAAATTTGCCTTTTCCCGGTCAAATGCTTATCTTTGCATCAGTTTTAGAAGTATCTCACAACTTATCTCGTTTTTGTAGTTTCACGTTAAGAACACTGGTTTGTTAGCTGCGGCGACATGCGCCCCCTGTCCCATCCGTTGGGGCTCGCAAAATGCCGAGGTTCAACCCTCAAAATTAAGCCGGGAGTTTTCCCGTTGTAGGGTTCTGCATCGTTTGAACCGTCCCTTAGCAAGATGAAAATGCCCCGTGAGGCCAATAGTGCCTCCAAACAGATGCATTTTCTTTTGATGACCCATTATTTAATGGCGATTCCCCGAATGGCTTACATTGTGTTACGACCGCAGGGACTTGAAAGAGGAGTTGTCGCCCCTCTTTTTTTTATTCCATCGAAAAGACCGGTACCATACGGTTTTTCCCGAATGTTCCGTCTTCGGATTTAGGCCGTTTCCGGGCAATCCTGTACTTCATCCGCACCATCTCGCCACCGGCATCTTTCGAGCCGTTTGAGGCGTAATGCGCCGCCTGTATCGCGATGCTCACATATCCCGTCGTCTGTCGCCCCTTGGCTTTCCCTCGGCGACCTTGTTCCTCATGCCCTGCACCTTGAACACACGGACACCGCTTTCCGATGACACTTCCCTTATCAACGAATTGCAGAGCGTGGAAAGCTCGCGGTCTATCAGGTTGCCGTCAACGGCCTTGTCTGCCACCTCCACACACTTCGGAACTTACCGTTTGTTGGCCTCGCCCATAGATAAGACGATGCCCTTGTAATGCACATACTGCGTCTTGGGCTGCCGCTTCTCACGCTTGCCCCTGTTCTGCGTGTATGCGTTGCTGCCGCCCGTGCGCCTGAACTTCGACCGTTTCTTCTTGCGCAGCAGCACGATGCTCGCGTCTGCCGGGAGATAGCCGTGGCGGAGATATACCGTGCCTCTGACAATCTTCGCCTCTATATGGAGGTTTTCCGTCACTTTCTCCCACGCTCCTTCCCATCCGTCCTCTTCATAGCCCAGACGGACATATTTCGTATTGTCCGGCAATGTCAGTTCCTGCTGTATGGCCGTACCCATCTTTCGGACAAAAACGCTGTAACGGGTGCTGCCGAACATCGTTATGCTGCTCTCGCACGACACAAGACAGGGGGTGCGCAGATTGTCGAGCTGCGATTGTGTCAGCCCTGTCACGGACAGCGAGGACAGTTTCTGCTCCATCACGTCCTGCAAGTATTTAAGCACCGTTTCCGGCATCTGCTTGATTTGGGCGTTCAGCGCGGTATTGGTGGCAAAATTGTTGAACTGGTTGATTTCGTATGCCTCCGATTCACTCTTGGTGGGCGAAAGGGCTGCCGTCCTGACTGTCCGGGCATCCTTGTAGGTTTCGCCGTCCGCCGTGATGTCCTGCTTCTCCGTCTTGACCACGACATATTTCATGCGGTCGGACATGGCCGGTGATGCGGGCAGTGTGAACACTTCCCCGTCGATGACCACGCAACCGGTACTCGTACCGTCCGGGGCTTTCAGGATATAACGGTTGCCGCCTATGAGCGACAGGTTCTGCAATAGCAATATCTGCGACTGTATGAAGTCGAGGGCTTGCGTTGAAAGAGGGTATTTGCCCACGCCGCCCGTGGTCGTCTGTGTACTGATATAAGATGCTGTTTTCATTCCTGTTTCCTGATTATGCGCTCTGCGATATGTAGATGGCGCGTTTTGATATGAGTTTATATTTGTCCACCAAGGCTTTCACCGCCTCCAATTGGGTATCATAGATGTCTGCCGGTACGCTCACGACAAAGTCGTTCTGCGCCTCGTTCAGCATCAGCTCGTTGTAAACCACCGGCACGTTTTCCGTGTCACTGTCGTTGTCCTCGCCAAGGGTCAGGGGATTTTCTCCCCTGTTTCCGATATGGCGTACAGCCACTCGCCCTCACGCACCACCGACATGATTTCAAACTTACCGCCGCCGGTACTCTTGAAATGGTCATTAAGGCAGGCGCGGAGGTAGCACACCTGACCGTTGTGCGTGGGCCGGTAGATGTGTTCCGACCTTGCCGAGAGGAAACGGCTGTAAAGGCTTTCAAACGGGGCAAGGGCGGCACGGAGCAGCCCGAACAGCAGGGGTTTACGCAAATGGTAAGGCAACAGCTGCAAGGCAAGGCGTTTGTAGTCTATCATGAACATCATTCTATCTTGCTGTATTGTTCATATACCACGGCCAAATCATTTATCTTGTAATAACCGCTATATGGGCGGTTATAGCCTATAACGGGAGCCCATGAGGACGATGAATGCGGCTTAACGGTAAGGCTCGTTATATCAGCCACCTCGACCCCTCTGACTGCCGTTATTGCCGCAAGCAAATCGGACTTTCTCAAGACTCCGTCAAACGGCAGGCTTGTAATCGTGGAGCGCACGGCATCTTCAACCGGCTTGCTTCCATCAATCAACGAAACGCCCTCCGCGGACAGCAATGTCGGGTCATAGTACACGACTATTTTCATCTTCATGTCATCGGCCTCCTCGTTGCGTATCTGCACAGAAACGCCCGCGTCCTTGATTTCGTTGATGTAGGAGTTAAGGGCTGAGAACTGGCTATCGGTCAGCAGGCATGGGCTGCCCTCCTTCTCCCCGGCGACTTTCAGATATACAACCGTGTTGCTTTCGGTGGCCACGGCATACTTGACCACACGCGCCGCGTCGATGTCCGTTTCGGACATTCCCGTGGTGTCATAATAGTCGGTGTCCGTGACCAGCCTGTAACCGAACATGAATGCCTTGGCCTTGTTCACATACCACCGCAGGGTGTGCGGTTCGAGCTGTTCGATACGGTCGTCCACCTCTTCGGTGTGGGCATCGAACAACTTTTCCAATGTCCACAAGGCCACGGCAAACACATAAAACAGGATATTCTCGATGCTGACGGGGCTGAACTGTTGGTCAAAGTTTTCTTGCCGTCCAGACCGTAGCGGATATGACGGCACGTTCCTTGATGAACGTGTCCGCCATATCTTTCTTGATTTCCGCTATCGTCCGTGCCATTCAGCGGTAGTAGTTAAATGGTACGGCCAAGCAATTCATCGACTGCCGCCTTGCACTGCGCACGGCATGTCTTGTAGTTCTCCAGCTCCTCGGCATGCACTTCCGTGTCGCCGTCGTTGGCGAGGATGGCTATCTGCGCGTCGATGTCAAACGACAGGCCGATAAGCCCAGCTATGAACTTATCCCGGCGGTTCGCGTCCGTCACGCCGCTCGCGGCTATCTTGGTAGAGCCGTCCGCCTCCTCGCCCGTGTATGAATAGCCTTGCACGGTTTCACCGGGCTGGCCGTCCTCGCCGGGTGTCTGGAACTCCGCCTCCTGTTCGTTCAGGTAAAGCAGAAAATGGTCGTCATCGTATTTTACGAATGTCTTTCTTTCAGCATAATTTACAGTGTTCATTCTCTTTTGTCATTGGTCGGGATCGACTATGCTGTAAAAGCACCGCTTGCCGTCGTTCCCGATGGATTGTTTGATAATCTTGGCGGCAACAGGCTCCGTAAGTTCCACTCCGTCCAACTGCCGCATCAGGGCTTTCGACCCGGCGAAGGTGATATGCTTGACCCAGCCATATACCGGCTGGCCGTCGTCATCCACCACCGTGCCCTGCTCGTCCGTCAGCGGCTCGTAAATCTCATATTGAAGCGTCAGCATCTCGCCGTCATACTTCGACTGCGCAATCTCATACGCCGTCAGATGGATTTCCCTGTTAAGGATGGTGTCGATGTGGTACTTGCTGCCTGTCAGCTTGCCTTGTTTCGGTTTGATGTCACTAAATTTTTTCATGCCCAAAATATCTATTAAATGTTTACTGTCGCAATGCACCATGAAGCCGAGCCGCGAGGCCACCTTCAGGCGTATCTCCTCATTCGCCAGCCCTGCCTTGCGCAGCTTCGCCACCTCGCGGCACAGGGCTTTCTTGTTGCGCTTGCGGGCGAGGCAGTGGGTACGGTATATGACATAGCCCACGAAGTCGATGCCCCGGCTGTCAACCGGGAACACCTGATAGTTCCGCTTCATGTCGAGCAGCCGGTCGTTGTTCAGGTAGTCGTTGATATACACCAAGACACCGTGAAGGAACGGCTTGCTGCCGGACAACACGACCATGTCGTCGGCATAGCGGTAATAATACCGCACACCGGCGAACTCTTTAAGCCTGTGGTCAAGTTCCGACAGGTACAGGTTGGCGAAATGTTGGGAGATGTAATTGCCGATGGGTACGCCATCGGCGGAGTCGATGATGCCGTCGAGCAGCCACAGCATGTCGGGGTCTTTGATTTTCTTCCGCACGACCATTTTCAATGTGTCGTGGTCGATGCTCGGATAGAACTTGCGCACATCCAGTTTGAGGCAGTAGCGTGTTCCTTCCGGGTCGTCCCGGAGGTCTTTGCGCAATTTCCGCAACAGGGAATGGATGCCGCGCCCCTTGATACAGGCATAGGTGTCGGCGGTGAAAGTAGGAGTCCAGAGCGGTTCGAGTATCTGCATTATCGCCCATTGCGCCACTCGGTCGCGGTAGGGCAGCTTGTAGATTTCGCGCCGTTTGGGTTCATACTTGACGAATACGGCGTATTTTGAGGTCTTGTAAGTCCGGGTCTGGAGTTCCGCCTGCAACTGCCGCAGGTTTTCCTCCAAATGTTCCTCGAACTCTTTCACCTCCTCGCGGTTCCTTTTTGCCGCGCCCTGCATTGTAGGAGGCAAGCAAAAAGGTTTTCCATCGAGCATACTTGCTCGAACAAAAAGCCTTTCCGTTTCATCGGGTCTTCGGGTCTTGGGGTCTATGGGTTTGGGTCTGCTTTGCTTAATCGGGAGCTTTCGAGGCTTGCGCCCTACCGGCACCCTTTCCGTCGCGGTCATCTTTTGCCAAGCGGCAAGGTTCACATCCCTTTATCGCCTTAGTTCGTCTCTGCAAAGTATAGGGGCGACGAGTAGTTCGAATTCGCAGTCGAAGCCGTGTTGTTCGCATTCGTGTAAGAAGCACCTGCATTCGTGCCATTGTTCGCGTTACCACCGGCAGCCCGCACACGGAAACTCACCACTGAGGGACATGCAACCTGTCTCTGTCTTACCAAAGACGGCACAAAAGTAGATAATATCGCCGATAACTCCATAAATTCTTCCAAAATTCGCCCGCCTGACGGCGGGATTTTTATTTTCCCGCCGTGACATTCAACCGATATTTCAAGCACAAAATTTCAAAGAACGATTGTTTTCGTTTGGGCTTCGCCCCGTTTTCGTTTTATTCGATTTCCGGGTCTTCCGTGAAAAAGCAGAGGGGCGACGAGCAGTACGAAAACGCAGTCGAAGCCGTGCCGTCCGCAATCGTGCAAGAAGCACCCGCAAGCGCGCCACTGCACGCGCTACCACCGGCAGCCCGCACACGGAAACCTGTGGCTGACGCCGCATTGTTATAGAAGTAGTCACAGAAGTAGGTCGATGCCGAGCCGCCAACTTCGGTAGGCATACAGCACAGCCCGTTATATGACTTCTTCTTGATATACGACTGTGTCAACGGGCAGTCGCACACTTTCACCTTGCCTTCCACCGTGTCGGGCGTGAAGTCGGCATACATCGACGGGGCGACATACACCTCCATCTTCTCACCGGCGGTCTGCGAAATGGTCAAACCGCGCACCCATCTCCACAGGCTGCCGAAACCGGCATTGACAAGCCCGAAGAACACCGGCACTTGGAAAGTGTGGTAACTCTCCGCCTGTTCCTCCTCCGAGCCTTCCGCCGGGGCGGTCGCCGGCAGGGAGTAGTCCACAAGGCACACGCCGTCTCCGGCTTCAAGGCCGACACTGGTTGGAATTACAGGATATGTGCCGTTATAATTGCCCCAATCCGGCATGTTCGTCACGCCTGTGCCGAAACCACCCTGATACAGCCCGTTCTCGTCAAGCTCGCCGTTGAATGCCGCCTGCGAGTTGCGCGTACCCATGATAATTTCAAACAAGTACTCCACCACCGCGCGGGCTACGAACCAGTTGGCTTCCCAGCCCTCGCCGCGTTTCCGGGCGTATGCTCCGAAGTTGGTGGTGCTGATGCTTGTCGCGGGCATTCCCAGCATAGTGAGCTGCGGGGCATCCGCTGCCGGAGCTTTCGAGTAGTTCCCTGCGGTAAGCGCGGTGCCGTTGCCGCCACGGTACTGTTCCGCGTCACTGATTACCGAGCAGAGTTTCGTGTTCGTCCTGTCCATCACCGCCGCATCCATCCAGCTGATGCCGCCTGCCGGTACATAGATGCTCGGCTTGCCCGCTATCGGGGCGAAGGTCACGGCAAGGATGGTGTTGTTCCCCTCTTTCCATGTCGTGAAGTAGTGGGCGTTCCAGCACCACATGCACTGCCCCATGCTGCCGTCCAAGGCTGCCGGGCTGCCGTCCTCGAACTTCGTGCTGTCAACCGGGTCGAGCTTCCGCCGCTTGCGGTCGTCGGTCACGAGGTAACGGCCAAGGCCGAGCTTCTTCGGCAGGTCACGCAACGCCTGCAAGCTGCCGTAATAACCGGCTGCCGTCGGCGTGCTGTTCGCCTCGTTCCAATAACGACCGGCAATGGGGTTGCTCGCCGTTTCCACGGCCTCGCCCAGCATCATCTTCCGGGTTTCACCGCTTTCGTCCATCACCTCAATCTGCATGTCGCCCACCGCGCCTTGCGCGTCGGACAGGTCGCTGATGCGCTTGCCGTTCTCGAATGCGGCGAGCAGCTCGGTGATTTTCTGTTCCTGTTCTGTTGTTAATGCCATTGTCTTGATGTTATTAAGTTAAACGAATGTTTCCTTCCTTGTCAAGCCGCAGGGCGTTCCCCGCCATCCTCATGCGTGGAGGCACCACGGCGATGCCGACGGTCTTGTAATACCTCACGCCCGCCGTCGGTATCACATGCACCCGGCTTGTTCCTGCCCGTCTGGCGACAATCCTGCCGTCAGGCTCCACGTCGCAGGCCGCGCCGTCCGAGAGGTAGAGGACGTTCTGCTGCGCATAGTCGGGCTTGACCTTGGCGGTGACGTATTGTGCCACCGTGTTGCCAAGCGTGACTTCTTCCGGGCAGTCCACACGCAACCCGGTTGGTATGTTCGAGGCTGCCGCCTCTACCTGTGCGGTCATCTCTTCCAGCTTCTGGCGGGTCTGTTCGGCCTGTGCCGTGGCTGCCTGTGCGTCCGCAGTCGCCTGTTGCGCCCCGGCTGTCGCCCCGTTGCAGGCACTCACGGCGGTTTCCCCGGCTTTCTTCACTTGCGCGGCTGCATCCTGCGCTTCTTTTGTGGCAGTGCCGCATTTGCCGATGGCATCATCGCTCGCCGTTTTCAGCTCCTTTGCCTGTTTTTCGGCATTGTCAGCCGCCGTTTCCGCTTTCTTGGCCGCAGCGGTAGCCGTAGCCGCCGCATCGATGGCCGGTTTCTTCAACACCTCTATCTGCGCGGCGGTGAAGTCCTCCCATGTGAAAGGATCGCCCTTTTCTCCTTTCAGTTCGGCAAGCTGCTCCGGGGTGAAATCCTCCCATGTGAACGCCTTGCCCCTCGTGTAGGCGGCTATCAGGTCGCTCTCCACCACGCCCTCGGTGTCGCCGCTCCATTGCCACAGTTCTATGTTCAGGCAGTCGGGATAATACACGTTCTGCACTCCTTCGTCAAAAAGGGCATTGTCTAATTGAAGATGCAGCTCGTGTTTAAGCGTACCCTCACCGAGCCGGTGGTCTTTGAACATCACCAGCACTGCATCGCCGTCGGCCACGCAGTTGGTGTATGCGCCGCCCTTGCGCGATGCCTCGTATATGCGACCCGTTTTCACCCAGTAGCGCAGGGTGAAGTCCACATCGGGCAATGCCACCGTATTGCCGTCCGCGTCACGGAAACGCTCGCGCAGCACGAAGTCCGACTTGCTGTTTATGTGTCTTGTCTTTTCCATCATGTCAGCCTTATGTTGCCGCTGCCGTCGAGCCGTATGCCGCCGTCGGAGGACAGGCGGACACGGGGCGGAACGACGGCTATTTGTATCTGCTCGTACAGTTCAGTGTTGCCGGTGGCCACCACGGTCACTTTGCCGATGCCCTCGGCCACCGGCGTTATCTTGCCGTCGGGCGTGATTTCAAGGGCTTTGTTGTCGCTGATGAACAGCACCCCGCCAAGCCCGAACTTGGGCAGGGTCTGAGCCTCTATGCGCGGCTGCCGCATGTTGCATACCGTCACCTCGCCCGGTGCCTTCACTTCGAGGCGCACGGGCTTGCTCAGGTTCTGGCTGCTCAGCTTGCCCACGAGTTCCTCAACGAGGGCGCGGGTCGCCTCGGCCTTTTGTGCTGCCGCAGTGGCGGCAAGCGTGGCCGCATCGGCACCGGCCAGACGGCTGTCGATGTCCGCCGTGATTTCCGGCACATTGGTGTCGAGGAACAGGGCAAGGGCATCGCGCACATTGCCGCAGGCTCCTATCAAGTCCACGAACAGGCTGCCCACCTGTTCCGCCGTAACACTCTTGGCCATCACCGCGTCGCGGATGGCCTGCGCTTTCTTTGTCAACGCTGCGGTGTCAAGCTCCGCAAGTTTGTTCTCTGTCAATTCCATTATGCGAATACAGTGTCAAATTCATCTTCAAATATCCGGGTCAACGCCTGACCGCCATCGCTTTCCACCGGCTTGCCCTCTTGCAGGTCTTTGATGACTTCCGTTATCTTGTCTATCACGATGGTGTCCTCTTCCGCCTGTTCCGGCTGTTCCTTGACCGCCGCAATGGCTGTGGCCGCCTTGGTCGAAGTCGCCGCAAGCAGTTCCTTATAGTCCTGTTCGTCGATGTCGGTGGCGGGATTATCCCCTTGACGGTACAGGCCGACTGTATGGAGGGGGATATGACATCATCATTTTCCCATTCCAGCCGCTGGCCGTCTTTCAGGCGGCTCGTGACCTCTATGCCGTTCCGGGCGGCAAGCAGGAAAACACCCTCCACGCCGCCAAGGTATTGCACCGCTATGTCCCACAGGCTCTGCCTGTCACGCACCGTCAGTTCCATTTCATTCTATCGTTACAGTGCCGTCGTCCGCCATGCTTACCTTGCGCACTTCGACGCCGCACTCCTTTATCATCTTCTTGGTCTGTGTCGGCCACATCACATCTTTCTCGCCGCTCAGCTGCTGCCGGGTTTCCGCGCCGACCAAGGGGTGTTCCTTGAAGTCGCCGCGAGTGGCCAGAAGCACGTTCTCCACCACTTGCACCTCGTTGTCGGCTATCACCGCCCCGCCTTTCTCCACGAGCAGGTCGCCGGTCGCTATGTCCGTCACAAGCCCTTTCATTGTTTCACCTTTTCATTTTCATAATCGCCGCGTTTCGTCGGGGTCAGGCGTTGCCCAGCCCACGATGCCACCGAGTTTTTCAATGCGGCTCCACCATCCTGCGGCGCGGGCACCCATCCCGTGAACACGCTTTTAAGGCTGTTTATATCGTTCTCTATGGTGTTGAGCCGCCCGGTCAGTTCCTCCACTTTTACCAATCCGCCAAGGCTGCCGCCATTCAGCACGATGCCGTCCGCAGTCAGTTCCGCGCTGGTGTCATTGCCCACGTTGATACGCACGCCGTCATCGTCCATCACGGCGCGGCTCTTGTCCTCGGCTGTCGTTACCTCCACGCTCTCTATGTCGTCGGTCAGCAGTACCACGCCCGCACTTCCACCGGACACAAAGCCGACCACGACATAACTGCCGACACGGGGGAAGGACACCACGCCGAAACTGCTGCCTTGGTTGGCTTGCAGATTAACGCCCAGCAGCGGCGCGCTCTCATCTACCGGGGTGCAGTCCACCGTCCGCGCCTCCTTATCGACGGAGTCCACGGTACAGACAAGGCTGTACGCCTCACCGTCACCCTTGGCCAATTCCCTTATCAAATCCTTTATGTTGCTCATTCCGCTACCCTGTAACCGAGGGTGATTTCCTGACGGAAACCGCCCGTGTCATATTTTATCACATTCTTCTTCACTTGATAGCAGCCTTTCTTCTCGCCGTCTATCTTCATGCCTATCACATCAAGTTTATCAACGAGCCGGTAACCGAAGGTCTTGAAACTCCCGGTAAGCCCGTCGCGTTTCAACCGTTTCACCTCCTGCTCAGCCCATGCTTTCAATTCGCTTTCCGTCTTGTTGTAGGTGTGCAGCACGCGCAGTTCGCCGTCGGCATCACCCACTTCGACTTTTACCTTCTTGTTGTCCGGCATAAGCGACACGGCCTTAACGCGCAACCGCATCGTGTCGGCTTGCTGTTGTTCGAGGCTTTGGTCGTCGATGATGTTCAGCCCGGTGGCAAAGACCTGCGACGGGGAGGTTTCCCGCTCGAACAGGACACCGCAGTAAAGCACCGGCTGCCCGTCCTCCGTGCGGAAAAACGAGCGGATGCCCTGTTGCTGCAACTTGCCAAGCAGCGAGGCCACCGTGTCGGCGGTCACGCGGTACTGTCCAAGCCGTTGTTCGCCGAATACCCGGATTTCGCAACCTATGCCTTGGTCTTTGAGCAGGGTTTCCAAATCCACGTTGCGGTATGCTTTCTTCTGCGCGGGCTGTTGCTTCAATTTGAACATCTCATCCTCGCATACCAATACAATGGGTGTCTTGAAGCCCACGTCACGCACATAGCCGGAAAAAGCGGCTTGAAGCTCGCCGTCGTAGCCGAGTGACACGGACACCCTGTCGCCACGGCGCACGGGAATATCCGGCTCGCCGTCCCACTTCACTTTTTGGGCAGCGTTATCCTGCATTCGTCGGTCAGCTTCTCGGTGTCACGCGTGATTTCTACCGCCGTGACTTCTTCAAGCTGCCACCGCCGTCCGCCATCTATCGTTATTTTTGCCGTAAGCCTGTACATCGTTTCAATGCCGTTTAACCGTCCATTAAATGCCGTTTAATAATCTGTTCCGTATATGGTGTACTCTTCATCGCTTATCGCCGATATGGTCAGGCTCTGGTAGTTGCTCGCAGTGTCCTGTGTCAGCGAATAGCTTTTTATCACCACCCGGTTGATGTCGAAGATGTCGAGGAACGCGCTGTGTACTTGCAATGCCGTGTTACCGTCAAGGAACGCACGCAGTTCCCTCAGCCCGTCTTCGGGGTATTCGTCCACTATCACGCCGTCGCGTACAGCCGCCACGCCCACCAAGATATTCAGCTGGTAGTCCCCGGCGTTGATGTATTCCTTCACCGTGCCGTCGCGCCCCACCAGCTGCGTGGTCACGATATTCTTCGCCCGGCTCACCGCAACCACCGCGTCGTTCATCACGAGCCGTTCACCGGCCTCGTCCTGCAAGGTCAGCTCGCACAGGGCATAACGCCCCTCCCAATACCGCTTGTCGGTTATGGGGCTGCCCAGCTCGTGGGTCACGGGCTGCATCCCGCTGTTCGACCAGTCGGGCGACTGACCCGTCCGCGACGGCTTGAAACGGTACAGCAGCCCCTTGGCCTGTATGGCGGCTCCTGCCGCAACGAATGATATGCTTATGGGTGACAACATTACACTGCAAGGTTTACATCGTTCAACGCGGACAACAGGGCTTCGGCTACCATGTCCTTGACACGACCCGCGTCCTCTTTCAAATTGGTTGTGTGGATTTCAAACTTCTCCACGAGTTTGTCGATGGTGACGGTGATGTTCCGTATCTGGCCGCTGCCGCCCGCAGCACTGCTGCCGACACCCGCAAGGCTGCCGCCCGTAGGGTTGGGGGTCGTCGGGTTGACGGTCGGCACTGTCGGCACAGGGTCTGGGTCTCCACCCTTGTTGTCATCCGGGTCTTTCTTGGCTTCCTCTTCTTTCTTAGCGGCCTCCATTTCCGCATCGTATGCCTCGTTGAAAGCCTTGCCGATTTGGCTGCCGTAGTCGGAAAAACCCTTTTTAAGTTTAGACAACGCCGCATCGATACCGGCGGCATCAAGGTTGAAACAGGCTTTGAGCAGGTCGCCAATCGCACCGAAGGTGTTGCGTGCCAAGTCGCCTATGCCGGTGAACAGGGCTTTGAACGATGCCCACAGGCCTTTCAGCACGGCACGGAATTTCGCCGAGGTGTTCCAGAAGTAAACGCCTATGGCGATGAGCGCGGCGATGGCTGCCGCTATCCAGCCGATGATTGGGATGTTCATTATCGCGATGCCCACGGCGCGGCAGGCGGAAACAGCCGCCGTGCGGAATGCACCGAATGAGGCACTCGCTATCCCTGCAAAGGTCGCGGAAGTCGCACCGCCTGTCACCAATGACAGCACCAAGGCTCCAAGCCCTTTCAAGGCTTGGAAAAGGCCGACGGTGGCGAAACGCACCACGGCAACCGTGGCACGGGTGATATTGACGATGAAACCGTTGGAAACCATCTGCCCGGTCGCAAGCTCGCGGTTGATGAACGCCATCTGTATGCCTGCCGCACGTGCGTAGTGCATGATGCCTGACCACATGCCTGCCCAATTCAAACCTTTTATCCAAAGCATGAGTTTGCCCATAACCGAAAACAACGGCATCAGTTGAGAAACAGGTATCAGGGCGTTCATTATGGTGGTCATCCAAATGGTCAAATCACCGGTCGCTTGGAATATGGAAATTTTGAAATCCTCTATCGTCTGGTTTATCCTTGCCTGTCTTTCGGCATAGCTGTCCATCACGATGGCGGCCTGTTCCTCTGCCGAATTGGTGCCAGTTATCGCCTCCGTCAGACGGGCAAGCTCGTCGCGCCCCTGCACCAGCGCACGGGCTGCGTTGCTGTTTTCCATGCCGAACAGCTTCGAGAACAGGGCGGCATCGTTCATCACCGGCGCAAGCATGTCGAGCCGCTCTTTCAGCGTGAGGCTCGTGTCGGCAAGCCTGATGACATCGATGCCCGCCGCTTCAAGTGCCTCCCGCGTGTCCTTGGGCATGAAACGGCCTTGCCCCAATATGGCCAGCGTGTTGCGCAGCGCAACGCCGCCCTCGCTGCCTTTCTTCCCGGCCTTGTCAAGCACCTGTATGGCGGCGTTGGTTTCCTCGAAACTCACGTTGGCGGCTTTTGCCGCCATTCCGCACTGTTCCAAAGCGACCTTTATGGCCGGGAGTTCCGCGCTGCCTTCCTGTCCGGCTGCCGCCATCACGTTCATCATCTCCGCCATGCGGCGGCTCGCCTCTATTGGGTCGTCAAGGCTCACGCCATATTGGTTCATGGCCGTGGTCAGCACCTCGGCTGCCGCCGTGCCGTCATTCCCCATCAGTTTGGAGGTAGTCTGTATCGCATCACCCATCGCCCGCAAGGCCTCCGGGTATTTGCCCAATTCCGGCGACAACTGCGACAGCAGCAGCTTGTAGCCCTCCACCGCCGTTGCCGCATCCGTGCCGAATGCCTTTGCACTGTCGCGGGCATACCCCTCTATCTCGTCAAGTGTCTTGCCCGTGACCCCTGCAATGGCACTCAGGTCGTGCATCTGGCTGTCAAGCGTGATGCCGCTTTGACTTAAATCCTGAAATGCCCCGCTGACGCTTTCCACCGCATTCCTGAACAGGTCGAATACGGCAAGTTTCGCCGACAGCTTGCCGATCCAGCTTTGGGCGGTCTCCACGCTGGCGCGGAATTCCCCGGTGGCATCGGTCATGCCATTTATGACGGCGGTATAATTGCCACCCACGTTAAAAAGATAGTCAAACGTCTGCATGGCTCAATTATTTTTATTATCTTTGAAGCGTCGATACAAATAACATTATACGGTGGATATTCTTATTAAAATAGTGGCTTACGCATTCGGGGCTGTCATGCTGCTTGGCGTTCTTGGCTTGGTAGTGGTAGCCTTGCGTATGATTGTTTCCTGTTTCAAGGGGAAGCCTTCCACAGGTTCGCTGCCTTGGTGGGCATTCTGGTCCGCCTTGCATAACGACTGACCTACTTCTTCCCACCGAATAAGGCGGCTATCATTCCCGCCTCGTTTTTCAACCTCCATTGTTCAAGCCACAACGCCTGCGCATAGTTCGCAGCCCATTCCTCGTAACTGCATCTCTCCGGGTCTATGTCCAAGTTCGCCCGTATGAGGGCGCATCCTTTTTCGAAGCCGTGCTTGTTGTCGTCCTCCGAAAGCAGATGCGCCTCTACAAGTTTTTTAGGCTCGACATGCAGTGCTTGAAGATGGTGCCGAGTTGCTTGGTCACTTCAAGGAACAGGACGGTGTCCTCGCGCAATGCCTTGCTGCCACCAAGCCAGCAGTTGTCAAACATCACTTCCGCACTCTTCACTTCGTCCGTCTTGGCTATCTTGCTCACGGCGGACATCGTTTCGAGCTTCGGACGGTGGAAATAACCGACATGCAGTTCATCACCATCGACCACATCGATTCGGATAACTTTGCCATAACGGCTCTTCCATTGCTGTATGTCATTCTCTTTTACCTCACCGTCGTAAGTGGCGGCATACTTCTTTTTTCTTCTTCCTTGTTTTCCATATTCATTCTTTGTTAGTGATTCCATTCTATGTGCGACGGCACGAGTTCCAATTCCACCTCCTGCCCTGTGTCGCCCTCTTTCCATTTGCGGCTGTTGGCCTTGAACTGGCAGTTGCGGATGATGTCCGTGGTCACTATCCCGCTGTCCGGGATATAGGTCACTGTGATGTCAAAGGGGCTATGTCCTGCAAACGCCCGTTGGGGGCTTGCCGCTGTATGGACTCCACCTCCTCCTGATACAGGGTAATTTTCCCCGGACGGGGTAATGCGCCCCTTTGCCCTGCCGACCGGGTGGCGGCCAGCACCGTACTTGTTTACCACTTCTTGGTCATCGCCGTATTCGATGGCTGTTATGCCTGTGACGGGTACGCCATTGATGGCGCACACGATGTCAGCCCATGAATGGAGCATACCATTCACCAAGGGTATGCCGTTGTTGATTACGCTTGCCATTGTTATACTGATTTAGCAAATCCGATTTTTACCTTTATCTTTCGCATGACACCCACGGCCACTTGCTTGATGACAACCTCCACCTCCGAGGTGCTGAGTATGTCCTGTTCCGGGTCTATCTCCACGGCATAGCCGCTCAACTCACCGGCTTTCTCCATATCTTCGAGTGCCTTTCCCGCAGTGGTCTGCAAGTGGGTCACGCTGTACGACTGCATCTTGCCGGTGTCGGCATCGATGTAGATGTTCCCGCCGAGTTCCGGGATAAGGTAGGTGCGTATGCCGCGCACGGCCTTGTCCATCGTCCTTACGCTCTCTATCATGGCGTAGTCGCTCGTGGCATCGTCCATCGTGTGGCTGTCGTTCACATAACTGTCCGATATGCCCGGATAGGTACGGAAAAAGATGTAACGCTCGCTGTCAAGCTGCTCGATGACGGCCTTGTCGAGGTCACGCAGCAGCTTGCCGTCGCCGAATGCCGGTACGTTCACGCCGGTCGGGAAGTTCTTGACCCAGCCGATGCTCTGATGCACGGCTGCCGCAGACAACAGACCGAGGACTATGCCGATGGCCGAAACGGAGGTCTTGACGGTCTTGTTGGAGTCATCGGCATACAAGTCTGCACCGTCACCACTGCCCGCCTGCGCGATGACCACGCTGACGCGGCATTTGTTCCCTCCGGCAACGTCCGCCGGGAGCTTGGTTACATCTGCCACTTTCGGTGCGTACAGTACCGACAAAGGGGCGTTTTCCTCGTCAAGGGCATCGGCAACGCCCTGTATCTTCACAAGGTCGTCGGCGGCGAGTGCCACATCGCCCGCCCAAATTGCCATCTGGCGGATACGCCCGCCGGAATAGTTCTGTACGGTCTTTATCTCCGTGAAATTGCAGGTTTCCGGCTTGGCGAAAATACCAAGGTAAAGCGATATGCCGGGGTTTACACGGAACATCTCGCTCAGGTGATAGTGCAGCACGCGCACCGACCACGATTCGGCATCAGCCGTGATTCCGGCTGCCTCCGCCGTGTCGATGGTGGAAACGGCCTGCACATGTTCGATTTTGAAGGCTTCGGGTATCTCCGCAGAGGTCAGATAGGCGATAAAGCCCGAAATGTGGTCTTCACCAGCCAAGCTCTTGGGGACATTCCCGTTCTGCCTCGTGATGGTAAGATTGTTCATTCTTTCTACTTTTTAACTTTCAACACTTCGCGGTCTTTCAGGTTGCGGGCATGGTTCTTGGCATCGCTTTCAAGCCTGAACGCCTGACCGTCGGCGGTCACGAACACCTCCGCATAGCCCCGTTCACGGATAATTGTCTTGCCGACTTTCTCCAAAACAGAAGAAGCGGACTTCTTTGTATCGGCGGACTTGCCTTTCTTGGCCACTGCCGTTTCCGTACTGCTTTCCACCGGCTGCTCTACCGTGGTTTTCTCATTGTTTTCCATTTCTGAACAGTTTTACGAGTTTATACAATAGCCATATCAGCAATATGGCGATAGGGATTGAAACGGCTGTCAGGGCATACCGTTTGACGGTTTCCCACCATCCGGCTTTCTGTTCCGTTTCTATTTGCCCGATGGCCGTTTCCGTGCCTTGGTCGGTGGTCTCCACCGATGTGTCCTTTGTCATCCGGGCTTCGGTGTTCCCGGTCTCTTTCCTGTCGGTCTCCTGTTTCGCTCTCTGGCGCACGATGGCCTGTACAGGCGGTACGCGCAACCCTGCGCTGTCGGGTTCGGCCGGTCGGGAGGTGTCAAACAGGATTATTTCCGTTTCAATGTCGCTGCGGATACTTTCCAACTTCTCCAATTCGTGCAACAGGTCGGCTGTCATCGCGCTGTCAATCCGCTGCCGGAAGTCATTGTTTGTTTCCGTCCGGGACGCGCTGCTCGTCACCTGCCTCGTCGGCGAGCAGCTGCCGAGAAACAGGGCAGTTGTCAGCCATAGGGCAGGAAGGTATTTTCTCAATCGCCTTGCGGAATTTGTTGACATCTCTCCTCAATGATTTTATTTCGGTTTCGAGCGGCTTCACTATGTTTTCCATCAGTATGTCGCTCGCCTTGCGCACGTTTTCAAGTTCGCTGTCCTTGACATCGGACAGCTTCTTCTGCATCTCGGCTTTCAGCTGCCCTATTTCGATGTCGTATTTCTGCCGCAGTATCTTGCTGTTCACCCATGCGCCTATCGGGGCGGACACGGCGGCTACAAGCGACGACACGATGATGGTCAATAGTTCGCTGCTCATTCCATCCTACTGCTTTATGCCGATGCTTTCAAGCCACTCCGGCACATCAAATGACGGGCAGGCTTTTGCGGCAAGCTGGTTATGGCCGACAATCCTCACGCCCGGAAAACGCCTGTGGAAATCCAAGACATAACGCTTCATGGCTTCCTTCTGCGCCGGGGTGCGGGTATCGACCGCCTTGTTCACATCGTTCGCGTCAACGCCTCCGGCATAGACGATATGGCGGCTCACGCTGTTGTAGCCTGCCGCTCCGTTGGTAACCTCCCACGGATCGACGCTCATGTCCTCGTTGTTCTTTACGAGTCGTTCCACGCTGCCGTCAAGATGGAACAGGTCGGTATAGCCCACTTGCTTCCAGCCGCGCCCGCCCTGCGACACGGGCGAAGTGTGCCAACGGCGTATGTCGTCGGCACTCACTTCGCGCCCTGCCGGGGTCGCGGTGCAATGGATTACCAAGTATTTCAGTTTTTTTGCCATTGTCGCTTGGGTATGGGTTAGGAGGCTTTCGCGCTGACTATCGCGCCCACGCTGTTCTTCTCGGTCAGAGGCATACAGATGCCCCACTTGCGGAAGTTCACGAGGTTGCGGTGGTAGAGCGGGTCTTGCCTTGCCTCGCTGTGGTAGAACTGCACACTGCCGTTGGCTTTCATCATGCGCCCGTTGTAGTAGAACACCGAGCACTGGCGGTCAGTGGCAGATGACGGGGGTCGCGCCCCATGCCAGCTTGGCATTCGTCGAGGTGTTGTAATACGGCGTACCGTCATACTCGTAGATGTCGAAACCGTACAGGCGGGCGATTTTGCCCTCCGTCTGGTTGATGTTGTAATGCTCCTTGAACTTCTGCTCGGTTTCAAGCAGGTCGGCGACATGGTCGCTGCACAGCACGAGGATACGGTCTGCCTTGGGCATCTTCAACTTGTCACAGGCTTTCTTGGCTTCGAGCAGGTCGGCAAAGGTCATTTTCTTGCGTGTGCCGTCCGCCGTGGTCTCGCCGGTGGTGTACAGTACCGGGGTGTTGTCGGTCTTTTGGCCGGCGCGATGGCGTGGATGGCTTTCTCACAAACCTTCTCGCGCAGCACGGCGCGGTGGCGTTCCAGCACGCTGGCCATCTTGTCATAGCTGCAAGCATGGAGTTCGTCGTCGGTCACGGGGTTGCCGTGGTGTCGAACTTGTCAAGCGAAATGGGCTTGTCGGCATCTTCGAGGGTCTCAATCTCCAGCGGATAGGTCGTGTTGTTTACAAGCACGGTCGGGTCTCCGCCGATTTCAGTGAAGTGGATTACGTCCGCATCCACATACTGGTCGTAGCTCTTGATGCGGTCATACCAGCCGAGGCTCTCCGCTGCGGTGCGGAACGCCTTAATCATCTGGCCTGTCCATATCTCTGCGAACACGCCGTCCAGCATCGCGCCTTTCGGCATGAACGACCCGGCAAGCAGTGACACGGCATTGCCGGTGATTGCGCCCGTCAGGGCATTACCTCCCAGCACGGTGAAAATGGTCGCGCCCGCCACGCTGTTGAATGCGACGGCGGACAGCAAGGCCACGAAGGCCATCAGGTAAATCTTAAAATGTTTCATTATGCTTCTTGTTGGTTGTCGTTAAATCTCGATTCCGAATTCGGCCTTGTACAGCCTTGCGTACTCGCCATAGTTTTCTTCCCTCATCTTGCGGAGTTCCTCTTCGGGAACTTCCGACAGCTTGGCGTAGGTCTTGTGTTCCCCGCCTGCCGGGATTTCAGTCTTCTGGTGGAGCAGCTCCGTGGGCTTGTGCTGCGGCTGCATCATTTCCAGCGTGGTGCGGAGACTCTCGATGCCCGCCGATTTGCCGAGCGAAACGAAGTGGTCTTTCTTGTCGGCGGTGATGCGCCTTTCGGCTATCGCGCCATCGACAAGGGCGGTGATGCTCGCCAGTTGCAGGCTTTCAGCCTTGTCGGCTCTCTCTTTCATCAGACGCAATGCGCCCAATGCTTCCTGCTCGGTAGCCGTTTCAGGCAGGCCGAGCAACTGCAAAATTCTTTGTTCATCTGATTTGTGATTTGATTGTTGTCTGGTGCCTTGGGGGCAGTTCCCTCGGCAGTTTTTTTTCTTCCTCTTCTGTGTCAAGCAGCGGGATAATGTCGCTCTGTTCCCCTGCGGCGAGCTGCAACACCTTGCCGCCATGCGAAAGTTGCAGGGCTTCGTCATTCGCGCCTATGTCCACGATGCTGACCTCTTCGAGCTTGCAACGGATAATGGTCGCACGGGTCTGACCCGGCTGCACGTATTCGGGGGCGTTGCTCACCTCCACGACTTCGATACCAGCCGATGCCATGCGCAGGAAACCGTCCTCCCACTTGCTTTCTATCTTTTTCGCAAATTCGTCCTTTTGGTCGAATACGGGCGTACCTATCAGGCGGTCGCCATCGATGCGCAGATTCTCGATGCGGCCTATCGGCATCGAGTCGCCGTTGAAACTGCGGCGGTGCATCCACAGCAGTATGGGATTACGCTGGTACTGCCGGAGGTCTATCCCCTCGGTCAAGACGCGGCATCCATAACTGTTCACGCCGCTTGTGCTTATTACTACTTCCTTTGCCATTGCCTTTGAAAAAAAGCGGGCTGCCTTGCCGATGTCCTTCGGGAACTGTCGGGGGGCTGCCCGCAACCTAAACAAAACTTTTTACCATGAAAAACACACAAAAGTTTGTAGCGGGAGGCGGACTCGAACCGCCGACCTCGAGGGAATGAACCTCACGAGCTGCCAACTGCTCTATCCCGCGATGACACCGCAAATTTCAACCTATGCCATGACAGGGGCAAAAAAGAGTGTAAAACTTTGGCACTCTTTTTTATGCGCCCGCCTTTTTAAGGCAAATTTGCACCGTCAAACACGCCCGCAGGGCATCATTTTTAACCATTATGAATGAAGACAAGGAAAGAACTCGAAGAGAAGAAAGAGTATGCCCGGCTGCTGTTCATGCAGGGCGACACGCAGAAAATCATCGCTGAAAAAACGGGCATCTCCGCCGTGACCATCAACAGGTGGGTGGCAGACGGAGGATGGCAGGAAGCGCGGGCGGCAACCAATATCACACGCCCGGAACTTGTAAACAAGTTGCTGCATACCATAAACCGGCTTATAGAACAGGTAAACGAAAGTGAAGACCCGGAAGCGATGAACAGCCTCGGCGACAAGCTCGCCAAACTCTCGACCACTATTGAAAGGCTTGACAAGAAAGCGTCGGTGGTGGATGTAATCGAGGTGTTCATGGCGTTCAGCAAGTGGCTGCAATTCCAAGCGCAATTCGATGACGAGATAACCCCTGAACTCATCAAGACCATCAACAAGTACCATAACAGGTATATCAACGAACTGCTCCAGACGAAAATGTAGATATGGCATCAGTCGCAAACATAAAGGAAGCCGTCCTGCGGTGGAACAAGCTATGCGAGACCGTACAGAACGCCACGACCGTGAACGCCGCTGAAACGGCAAAGGAAAAACTTGCGCGCATCAAAAAGGTGCGCGCCGACTATGCCGCTTTCGTGGACTATTATTTCCCGCACTATACGACGAATGAGCAGACAGGCAAACAGACACCCTGTGCGCCGTTCCATATCGCCGCCGCCAACAAGGTACGCAAGGAGAAAAACTTGCGGGCAGTTTTCAAGTGGCATCGTGGGGCGGCAAAAAGCACCCACCTCGACATCTTCATACCCCTTTGGCTTAAATGTCAGGAAAAGCCGGACATCCATGTGATGGTGCTTGTAGGCAAAAGCGAGGAGAACGCCAACACGCTGCTCGGCGATGTACAGGCCGAACTGCAATACAACCAGCGTTATATCCACGATTTCGGCGAGCAATACAACAGCGGCTCATGGGAGGAAGGGGAGTTTGTCACAAAGGACGGCACGGCTTTCTTCGCCCGTGGACGCGGGCAGTCGCCGCGTGGACTGCGCTACCGCAGCCACCGCCCGGACTACATCGTCATCGACGACCTTGACGACGACGAGCTTTGCGAAAGCCCGGCGCGTGTCACCCGACTCACCAATTGGGTGAAAGAGGCTCTTTTCGGCGCGTTGGACGGCGGCAGGGGGCGTTTCATAATGGTGGGCAACCTGATAGCCAAGAACAGCGTGCTGGCCAACATAGCGGCCACAAATGGCGTGTTCGTGTCACAGGTGAACATCTTGGATAAAAAGGGCAACGTGTCATGGGCGGCCAAGTGGACTCCGCAGGAGGTGCGCGAGCTTGAAGCGTTCCAAGGCTACCGCTCGTTCCAAAAGGAATACATGAACAACCCCATAACCGAGGGCGCGGTGTTCCGGCAGGACTGGATAAAATGGGGCAAGCTGCCCGACCTTAAAAAGTTCGATGAAATCATACTCTACATAGACCCGTCTTTCAAGGGCTCGACAAAAAACGACTACAAGGCCGCCAAACTGTGGGGCAAGGTCGGAACGCAACTGTGGCACATCAAAGCGTTTGTAAGACAGTGCAGCGTCGCCGAGATGGTGCGGTGGCTGTACGACCTTTACGAGTGGTCTGTCAAAGCGGGCATCGCCATAAGGTGGTACATGGAGGCGAACTTCATGCAGGACACCATCCTTGACGATTTCCGCACGGAGGGCGAGCTTCGGGGCTACCAGCTGCCGCTGTCCTCCGACAAACGCAAGAAGCCCGACAAGTTCCAGCGCATCGAGGCCATCAGCCCGCTGTGGGAACGCGGCTTCGTGACCTACAACGAGGCCGAAAGGGATGACCCGGACATGCAGACCGGTATAGAGCAGACACTGGCCTTTGAAAAAGGGCATGAGAGGACATGACGACGCGCCCGATGCCGACGAGGGCGCAATCTGGTATCTTCAAAGGGATACGCGCATAAGCAGTTTCACCCCCGTCTTTCGGCAGGCGGACTAATGCAAAAAATGTATCATGGTAGGCAAATTTTTCAAGGCTCTGCTGTTCGATTTCAGAAAGAAAAGAGCCATAAGGAAAGCACAGGCGGACGCCGACCTTTACGGCAAAAAGTTCCTTGTGCTTGTGTTCAACAAAAACCGGTGGTCGTGTCGAAACAGGGCATCAAGATGATGATACGGCGGCATCGCTTCTCAAAAGGTTTCACGCCCGATAAAGCCGAACAGCTGGCCATCTACGTGGCAAACCCTAAACGATGATGCCGAATGTTCATAACCGAGGACGACTATAAAAGCGTATGCGACGACTTCGAGTTCGAGCAGATTTGCGGATTGAAGCCGGAGGACAGGAAGGCGGCAGAACGTTCCGCCTTGGAACAGATATGCTCCTATACGCGCCACCGCTACGACATGGACAAGGCTTTTGCCGCCGAGGGCGATGACCGCAACCCGACGCTCGTGCAGTGCGCCGTGAACATTTCGCTGTGGCTGATGGTACACAGGCTGCCGCAGAACATGGGGCATGAACGCAGGGAATGCCTGTACAACGATGCCGTCAAATGGCTGAAAGATGTACAGGCAAGCAAGGCTTCCCCGGACTTGCCGACGTATGTGAGCTGCGACGGCGACACGGACGCGCACAATCCTGTCCGGTACGGGTCGATGCCTGCAAACAAATATGATTGGTAAATGCCGTTTAACGGGTTTTTAACTGGCTTTTGAATGGATATTATAAACGGTTTCAGACAGATTTTCTCACGCCGCCCCTCGCAAAACGATGTGGAGCGGCTGGCTCGTTTCATGAAGAGCAAGCAGGGCATCAAGCTGACAGCCCAACTCATGCAGCAGACCGACAGCCTCACGAAAAAGGATGTCGCCGCTTGGCGGTCGGCTTGGCAGCAGGCGATAAGTTATGACACGCCCAACAGGGCGCGGTTGTACGACATTTATACCGACTGCCTTATCGACTTGCACCTGACCGGCTGCATCGGGCAGCGGAAGGGCAAGACACTGCAAAAGGAGTTCCGCTTGGTCGGCAAGGACGGAAAGGAGAATGAGAAAGGCACCGCACTGTTCCGCAAGGAGTGGTTCTACGACTTCATGGACTTGGCTCTTGACAGCCGCTTTTTGGGGCAACAGCCTTATCCAGCTTAACGACATAGAAAAGGACGAGGACGGGCTGCGTTTCAGCAGCGTGGAGCTTGTGCCGCGCAAGCATGTATGCCCGGAATACGGGGTCATCACGCCCGAACCGGCGGCGGACTGGCGCACGGGCATCAGCTACCGCGACGGCGACCTATCGCTCTGGTGCGTGGAGGTGGGCAAGCCGCGCGATTTGGGGCTGCTGCTGAAATGCGCCCCGTCCTGCATCAGCAAGAAGAACATGCTGGCCTTTTGGGATATGTTCGGCGAAGTGTTCGGTGCGCCCATGCGCGTGGCGCGTACCAATACCACGGACGAGAAAGAAAAGGCGAAAATCGAAAAGGCTCTCGAAAACATGGGCGCGGCGTTCTGGGCGTTGCTCCCGGACGGCACGGACATCGAAATCAAGGAGAGCAGCCGGGGCGATGCCTACAACGTGTATGACAAGCGCATCGACCGTGCAAACTCGGAGCTGTCGAAAGGGGTGCTGATGCAGACGATGACCATCGACAGCGGATCGTCGCTGTCGCAGTCGGAAACTCACCTCGAAATCTTCGAGGACGTGGTGGCCGCCGATGCCCGCATGGTTGCCTGTATCGTGAACGACAAGCTGCTCCCGCTCATGGCAAAACACGGTTTCCCGGTGCAGGGGCTTTCTTTCGAGTGGGATAACGCGGCGACTTTCAGCCCGGCGGAACAGCGCGAAATGGAACGTGTGCTGCTGGAGTATTATGAAATCGACCCGCAGTATTTCATCGACAAGTACAACGTCAACATAACCGGCATACGCCAAGCAAAGACACAGCCGGACGCTTTTTTCGGGTAAGCCCTGTGCCGGGGCTTCGTGACGGGTACAGGGCTTTCAATGCGGCGTTGGCCTCGCTATACCGGGAGGACTTGCTGACGCTTGCCGACAAAAAGCCGCCTTTCGAGTTCGACGGCGGAGTTTTCGACAAGGCGGCGCAGGCCATTTATGACAACAAGGGTTTCGACATGCCGATGATGGCAACGCCGGAGGCGCGGGCGGTCGTGGAGGAAACAATGCGCGTTTTGGAAACGGCCATCGGCAGCGGGCTGCCGCACGAAGTGCCGGGAACGGTAAGGTACGCCTTGGAAAACAACGCTTTCATTTTCTCCGGCTTTAAGTCTTTCCACGCGCTGCGCGAAGTGGGTCTGTCTTTGGTAACGGAAAAAGGCGACATCAAGCCGTTTACGGACTTTCTTAACGATGTCCGCAAAATCAACGACAAGTATAACCGCAACTACCTGTATGCGGAGTATAACCATGCCGTGGGAGCATCGCAAATGGACGCCAAGTGGCACGACATCGAACAGGACGGCGACCGCTATGACTTGCAGTACCGCACTGCCGGGGACGACAAGGTGCGCGAGGAACACGCCCTGCTGCACGGCATCACGCTGCCGCCGTCAGACCCGTTCTGGGAGAGCTATTACCCGCCCAACGGCTGGAACTGCCGCTGCACAGCCGTACAAGTGCGCCGCAACAAGTACCCGCGTTCCAACTCGGAGGATGCCATAAAAAGGGGCGAGGAATGCACGGCAGGGGCTAAAAAGGCGATTTTCCGATACAATCCGGGCAAGTCGCTCGAACTGTTCCCGCCCAAGCACCCGTACAACAAAGCCCCGAAAGAGGTCAAAAACGCCATCGACGGCTATGTACCGGCGGAATGGACACCTAAAACGGTCAAAGAGGCAGAAAAGTTTTTCCGTGATAATCTCGGCGTGAACTGTGCGCTTGACGGCTTCACATCGAAACACATGGAACAGATAGAAGCCATTTATAGAAGTGTGGAGGAGCATTTCCAACGCTTCCCGGAACTGAAAAAAGAAACGCTCTTTGTCGGTTCTATCCGGGGACGCATAAAGCTGCTGACCGAGGCAAAGCTGAAAGAATATAAAAAGGATTATCCTGACAGGGACGAGGAAACACTCAAACGCTGGGCGGCAGAATGGGCTCGAAAAGTCGGAAGTTGCCGTAACTGTTACGCATATTCACACGGCTTTGCAAAAGATATGGGATTAAGCGGCATTTGTTTCAACACTTCATGGGCTGGCGAAAAAATAGAAAAGTCTTTGCAAAGCGACTGCAAGTCCAAATGGCATCCACCGGGATGCGGAACTGTCAAAAGCCGTTATAGACCATGAACTGGGGCATGAAATAGACAGGCTTGTCGGGCTGCGTAGTCATAAGGACTTTTTGAGCGTATATAATGAACAAGTGGCAAAAGGCAAAAATGACATCACTGAGAACCTGTCGAAATATGGGACAACAAACGCTGCCGAATTCATAGCGGAAGCATGGTCTGAATACATTAACAACGAAAAACCGCGACCGATAGCGGCTGCGGTTGGTATGCTAATAAAAAAGCTCTATGCCAAAAAGTATCACTCTGACGGCTCATCGCCTCCTTCGCGATAAACCCGCACCGTGTCACGCGGTTTGTCAGTTTCAAAGACATAATCGCCGTTCTGTCCGGGTATCACGGATGTATGTCCCTCTGGGTTTTCAAAGACATTCAGGGGATAATATCAAAAAGCCCGGCAAGTTATGCCCTTAATGAAATGTTTGCAGTCCTCGCACAGATAGGGGCGTTCCTCTATTTCATCTATCAAATGTTTCATTCAAGCATTATTTAGCACAAAGGTACTCATTTATAGCCTTACTACAATGATTGACGCAGAACAATTAAAAAGAACATTATCCGTGATATGCGCGTGGAACTTTCGGAGGAGTTCGACAAGAACTTCGAGCGCAAAGCCTTTCACAAAAAAGTGGAAAAAACGCGCTGACCCGAATGCGAAAGGCTCGCTGTTGGTCGTAACCGGCACATTGCGCCGCTCCATCAAGGCCGAGGAACGCCCCAACGGTGTGCGTTTCTCCTCTGCCGTGCCGTATGCCCAAATCCATAACGAGGGCGGAAAAGGTACAAAAAGCGTCCGCGCCCATACCCGCCGCAGCAAAAATGGCAAGACCTACACGGTCAAGGCTCACATGCGCAAGTTCACCATGCCGCAACGCCAGTTTGTCGGTGACGGCAAGCGGACACAGGAGATTATCAAGGGGGTCATCAACGACAATCTTGCCGACTTCAACATGCAACTTTCAAAATTCATCAAGCAATGAGAAAACAGATATTCAAGGCCATTTGCGACCGGCTTGCGGAAAAGACCCCGGACGTGGCGTTTATCGACCTTTGGAATGACAATGTGAATGCCCTGAACGGCGGCACTGCCTTTCCTTTTCCTGCCGTGTTCGTCGAATTTGAAACTATCGAATGGCGGCAACAGGGGAACAGTGCGCGGATGGGCGATGTCGCGGTACGACTGCACATCGTGACCCGGACTGTGGCTACCAACGGGAGCAAGGACAGCCGCATGGAAGAGGCTTTGGCCTATTTCGACCTGATAGACCGCATCAATGCGGCCATGCAGCGGCTTGGCGGCGAGAACTTCGCCTCGTTCATGCTTACTACCTCCGCCACCAACCACAACCATGCGGAGCTTATCGAAAGCGTGGAGCGGTATGTTACCCGTGCGCAGGACATCACCGCCATGCCGTCCAATATCGCCACCGCAAAACTCGACAAGGCGGTTATCCGGGTCGGTCAGTGACGACAAAGCCCCCGCTTCATCGGCGAGGGCTTTCATCGAAAAACTCAAATAAGGACAATTGCAACGGTGTGGGTGGCGGGGGCGGCGGTGTTGGCATATTCAGATAATTCAAATATGTGCGGTAGCACATCGGGTAAATGGGATTGATGTATCTGCGCCAAACCGCCTTATAACATCTCTGGTTATTGCCCGCCTCGTAATAGCGTTCTGTCAGTTCTCTAACCAACTGCACCCGCTTGATGGTCGATTCATGGTGTTTCCTTTTCTCCATTCGCCGAAATATGCTATCTTTGCAAAGTCCTTTAACATCGGGCTTTGACCGGCTTTGTTCAGCTTCGGCGGATAGAGTCGGTCGCCTTTTTTAATCGACGTCGGTCATGGCAAGGGGTATGCTGACCCACGCACCCTTGTCGTTCTTGTATTCGGCACGGATGTACTTCTTCGTGTTAGTGGGCTGGTAGCTTTCCTCGATTATGCGTACCCCTCGATGAACTTCGTCGTCGCCTGCCTCCTCCGCCATGCGGCGGAGCTGCAACACGCGGCTTGCCTTGATGTTCCCGGCTTGGTCGCGGCTCAGCAGGCGCAGGACGGCATTCACAAGGGCTTTGCTCGTATCGTCCTTGGCAAGGCTCTCGATATATGCCTTCACCATCGCAATGCCATCCTCCACCGTGTCGCGGTAGCCGTCGATGGTGTTCACGCCAAGGGTAAGGCGCAGCCGACTGTCCGAAGTGGTGAACGTGTGGCTACGTTGGTCGTCCTTGGTCAGCCCCAATACCTCGGCTTTCATCTTCAGGATGGTGTCAAAGTTCCCGAAAACGGTGTCCTTGACTGTCTTGATTTGCTCGCTCAAATCACGCAGTGCCGGTATGGCGGTGGCTATCTCGTCATCCACCATCTTGGCATAGTCCTCGCGCTGCTGCTTGCGCCTTTCTGCTTCCCTCTTTTTTCTGTTTGGCTGCCCGGAATGCCTCAAACTCCTTGCGTTCCTCAGCCGTCATTTCTACTTTTTCCATTTCTTTGATTTTTATGTTAGTCACTAATTGTTAATTCATCTTCCATCAGTTCGGCAAAGGCTCTATCCCGTGCCGCCTTTGTGTCGAATTTGGCCAAAGTGCGCCAATCCGACCCTTGATTGTTGATTTTTGTCTTTATTCTTGGCTGTGGATAATCGTCCTTGCGGATAATCCTAAAACCGGCCTTTATGACCTTGTCTTGTGAGTTCTTATCCATTTCAATGTAGTTTAATCGGTTATTAAATGTCGTTTAATCATCGTTCCTATATTCGTCCTCGGCCATATATTCGGCCACATCTGCCTCCGATGTTGCCCATTCGGCCAGTTCGCGCAGGAACTCCACATATTCAGGAGTGTCAAGGTCGCAGGTCTGCTCCTTGATTGACTGCTTAATGCAGTTCATTACTGCCTTGCCCATCTCAAAACACTATTAACAGGAGTAACAATATCTGCAACGCCTGACCCACAAGGCCGCCCAAGGCGGTGGCAACGATGTCAAGCCAATCCCATTTGTTGCCGTAACGGTAATCCTTGTACTCCATACCCATAGCCACGCCAAGGGCAAAGAGGAATGTTCCCGCGAAGCCGCAAAGTATCGCATACTTGAAGTGCTTCGGCCTGTTGCTTTCTGTAAACCAACTCATTTTCTTCAATTTTTATAGTTAAACAATCAGTTCAGCATCTTTTTGCTGCCGTCAGCAAATTGTAAAAGGGCGGCGGTTTCCATTGCCCCGGCGAGGCTATTGACACTCCGTGCGTCCTTGACCTTGTTATTAAAGGCGTAATAAAGGTTGCGCAGCCTCTCCTTGGGTATCTTGTTGAAGTCGTCATACCCGGAAGCTCGACAGGCTATGCCCTTTATCACCGTGGCATTGCTTTCGCGCCCTGTCGCCCGCAGGTATGCACCGATTGAGGCCATCACGCGCTTGCGCAACTTGTCAACCTCGCCGTGTCCGGCTTTCTTGTTGGCCTGTTCAGAGAGCTTGGCGCAGACATCTATCAGGTCATGCGTGTCCATGTCGCGGCTGCTCTCCACGCCGTAGCTGCTCACTATGGCGTGTTTCTCGTCGTCTGTAAGTCCCAACACACTACACAGGGTGTGAAACTTTTTCAGTATGCCCCTGTGGATTTCGTCCATTGTTCTGTTCTCTGCCATATCCTTACATTTTATCTACCCAATAATCTTGTGCGCCCTGCTCCCAAATGATGAAGTCCGCGCCGCCTTCGCCGCGTTCAGCCACCTCGTAGCGTGTGGTGACGAATGCCTTGTAACCCTCCACCCGGATTTTGATGTCGCTGTCATAGCGTATCTTCTGCGCGAGCTTGCCGTCGGGCTGCCCGCCCTTTCGTGGCTGACGAAAATGAACAGCTTGTCGGGAAAGTCGTTCCGCAGATTGATGTAGTCGCTCATCTTCAACCCAAGCCAGTAGTGTACGCTGTCAACGACCACCACGTCCGGGCTTTGCTTCTTCGCAAGACGCAGCCGCAAGTCTTTCAGGCTCTCCTTGTTGAGCAGGATGATGCGGTTGCCCACTTCTTCCATGCCCACGCGCTCCCATGCCTTTGAGCGACAGGGACAGCCCCTGTTCGAGGCTGTCGTAGGCCACGCGGCGAAAGCGGGTGAGGTACTTGCAGACCTGCATCACGAACGAGGTTTTACCCGAGCCGCTGCCGCCGTAGATTATCCATGCCCCGCGCAGCTCCGGCTTGCCGAAACTGGCGAGGAATGCGCCGTCGAACTCGGCCACCTCGAATTTTGCCGTCAGTACGTTCTTGTTGCTTATCGCCCGTCCCATATCGTCAGTTTATCAAACTTTCCAATGCCTCTATCTTGGCGTTTATGTCCTCCTGAGTGCTGCCATATATGCCAAGCACGACCACTTTCCTGCCTTTCCGCGTACCCTTGCGGACGGTTATGTCAACCGCTATACCCCTGTCGAGCCATTCGTCAAGCAGGCGCGGCACGGATGCCGCAGGCACTACCATATCCACACGCATCGGTTTCATAATTTGTCCTCCCTTTCTTTTACCATTCGCAACCTTTCAGGTATGACCTTGGTCGTGTTGCACTCCCGGCAGCATACGCCCACGTCCGAGAGCGGGTACGGGTTGTTGGGGTATTCCGTGAACATCTTGCCGCACAGGCAGCACTTCTGAGGCTTTTCTTCTATCCTAATCCTTTTCATTGCGCATCCTCCATATTTTTAGCCCACACGGCGCGTTTTACGCGGCGTAGGTCGCATTCACAATCGTCTATTATGGTTCTTACCGCCTTGGGGTCTGTAACGCCGTTGGCGGCGCATACGGCGGCGATGTCCTCGCCATTGATGACTTGCAGCTTCACGAACTTGCGCCCCATGCGGCTGTAAATTTCCTCATATCCCTTGCGCTTGGTGCGCAACCCTTTCTTTATGCGCTTCTCCAAGAAGTCGGTGGCGCAAAGCATGATGCCGCAATGCCCCTCCAATTGGTTGTAAAGGCTGATGAAGAAGTAGAACACTTGGTCGCTCAGCTTGTCTGCCTCGTCAAGCACCACCAACGGGCTGTCAGTCCGTTTAAGTGTGTCGATGATGTCATCCATCATGTCCGACACCGTGCAACCCGTGAAGTCGATGCCCATGCAGCGGAGCAGCTTGCCCATGAATGTGCGCCTGTTCCAATACTCCGAGCAGCACAGGTGGTAAACATGCCGTCCTGCGGCGGCGTAGTTCTTTATGGCTTCCGTCTTGCCGCAGCCCGCATCGCCGGTGACGGCAAGCACGAGGCTCTCGCGCTGAGCGTTGGTGAGCAGGAAGGTCATGCGCTTGTACGCCTGTGTCGGGGCGATGTTCCAGCCCTTGCGCTCATGCCCGACCTGTGAGGCTATCGTGCGCCACATGTCATCGCTTATCGTGTCCCAATCACCGGCAAGCACCTTGCTTACCGTCGCGCTGCTCACGCCTGTCATACTGTTGGCCGCCTTGTTCTGGCTGCCTTTCTGTGCGCAGTAGTCTTTCAACCGCGCTGCAATCTGTTGTTTTTCGTCCTTCAACATGGTTTATCGCTTATTAAAAAATTGAATAATCGTCTTTGTCCGCTGCCGGTGCGCCTTGGGGAACGATGGGGATTTCCACCGCTTCCGCTTCGGTTGCTTGCAGCCTTTTCCTCGCTTTCGGCAGCTTGTGCTGGCCGTCACTGTCGCATATCAACAGGCGGCCAAGGATATTGCCAATTTGCGGGTTGTCCTGTATGAGTTGTTCGGTCTTTCCGTATGCCTCCGCCAACTGTTCCGTCACATGTTGTTCCAAGTCGCGGTTGAACTGCATGACCTTTTGGAGTTCGGCGGCATCGCCCGGCTTGCGGTCGGCAAGTGCCATCGGCTGCACATACTTTTCCGTCAGCATGAAGCGCAGGGAACCGTCCTCACTCACGGCAAGCACTTCGCCCAAATCGTCGGGGTCATACTTGACTGTCCACCGTTCACCGGCATATCTGCGGAAATTGATGTCAAAACAATCATAGTCGCGTTTGATGCCCAAAATAGTAGGCCGCAATCCTCCGCCCTCGATGGCGTTCCTGAAGCCTGTTTCTGCGCCGAAATTGAGCAGATATTGCTCGCGTGTCAGCGGCAGCCGTCTTTCGTCGGGCAGGTTTTCCATCATCTTGCGCAGTTGCGCCACCTTGCGCTGCCGCTCCATCTGAATGATGCCCTCTATCTGCCTGCGCACACCCTCCTCATCGGGGAAACCGTGCCGCAGCTGGTTGAGTGCCTCGGCATTCGGCTGCCGTTTCGGATCTGTGGTTACGCCATACCCCGACCAGTTGTTCATCAGCTTGCAGTAAGTCTTGTTAAGATAGCCGAAATACGGCTCGACCGCCTTTGCCTTGGCGTTCTTGACCCGCGCCGGAGTCACTTTGTCGCTCATCACACTGTAAAGCGGTGTCATGGCTTTCATGGCATAATGGTCGCACTGCAACTGGTTGGCACGGTACATCACCCCGAACAGTTCGGCTGTGCTGCGCCGCGTTGCGCAGGGCTTCCTTTATCAACTCCGGGGTCTCGTGTGTACCGATGGCATAGCCTATCGGGTAATTGCAACACGGGTCAAGTACCACTTCAAGCGTGAGCCTGTTGCAATAGGTGGTAACGCTGTGGCCGTTCTTGTTGGTCGTTGTGGTCTGGTAAAGCAGTTCCACATCCCAGCCATCGAGCGTCCACATCAGGAACGGGGCTGTCGGGCGTGTCCGTTTGACCTGCATGCTCTTTGTGTTGCGGAAGTTGGTCGCGCCGAGCCGCCCTGCCGCCGTCACAAGGTCGTATTTGTCGCGCCATACGCCGACGGTGGAGGCAGTTATCTCTTTCCATCCCTGCTTGCGGGCGACAGCGTTGTAAAGGCCTGCGACCGCCGCGTTGTCGAGGTTGTTGTGGTGGGCTATCAGTTGCACCAAGACGCTTTCCTTGACGTCGTCGTCCACTTTGGCGGCGTTGGCATTCTGGTACTTCTTGCTGATGAAGCACACATAGCCGTCGCGCATGTATTCGTTGAATTTGCGCTGCAAACGGCGTTGGCTTTCGGGCAGCGAGTGGGGATAGCGGTCGGCAAGCCGTGGCAACGCCGCTGCCGCCTTGCGCCAGAACTCGCATTTGTTCAGCTTTGGCCTGCTCTGGCGCAGCCTGTGGCTGTTGCTCGCCTCTATCACGCGCCGGAAGGCGTTCATAATGGCGCAGTTGTTGGCATATTCCGCCTGTTTTTCCGTGGTCAGGTGGCGACCGTCAGCCAAGACATACTCGGCATAGAACGCCATCGCCTCGCCGTCGGGAGTTATCGTGTCCATGAACGGCTTGCTCTCCGCCTTTTCCTGCAAGTCCGGGTGACGGCGGTAAACTTCCGTGCGGTATTTCAAAGGAAGGCTATCGACGGCAAACAGCGCGGGCGTGTTGTTGCAGCCTCGGCGGACTTGGCGCAGCTTGCCACGGCTGCGCAACTGTTTCAAGTTGCTCTCCGTGATAATGCCACCCACGAGTTCCGCATGGCTGATGCAAAGCGTGTTTCCGTAGATTTCCATATCACATCCTTTCCGCTCTCGCCTGTATTTGGTACAGTTGGTTGATACCTACTTTGTCGTAGCCCTCGACGGCCTTGCCGTCCTTGATTATCTCCACGCGCCCGGTTTCCTTGTTGCACTCCACCATCACGCCGTTTGAAAAATACTGCCTCATATAGCCGTCGGCATCGTGCATCGTCTCCATCATAGGGCAGACAGCCATCAGTATGCCTCCGCGCTCCTGCGCCGCTTTGCGGATTTTCCGTGCGGTCAATGTATTGCCTGCTCTTTTATCAAAGTACAAAGCCCGCCATACAGTCACATCGGTGGTCTTGAACAACTTGCGCAAATACTCGCGCGTTTCTTTCGTCACAGCAATATACTTTTCCATATCCTCTAACATTTATGGGTTTATAATCACTTGCAATTTTCTATCGTGCAATCATTGAGAGTCTTGGCCAAGACTGCTTTCGCATAAGCCATTGCACACTCGCCGGAAGCTGCGACCACGAACTCGGTTTCGCCGACACACATCATGGCGATGTCGTCGTTCCTGTTCAACTCTTCTATCAGGGGCAACATCTTGTGTTGCTCCTCCATGTCGATAAACACCTTGATTGCTTTCATATTCTTTAATTTCAAAAATTCGTTAATCTCGTGGCCTTTTCGTATCTTTGGCCGCTGTGTAACCTATTACACGCTGCAAATATAGTATGAAGATTTCATACTACAAAAGAATATGGCGTAATTTTTCATACTAAAAGAAGCTATGGATGAAAATATCAGATTTATAGAGGTTCTTGATGCCCTTAAAAACACAGGACGCATTAATGACTATGTGCAAGCTGCCAGTACATTGGGAACAAATAAGGCTGGCATTAGCGATATTAAAAGTGGAAGAAAGAAATTATCCATTGAACTTCTTCGCCGTATGAAAATATCATACCCTGAAATAAATATCGAATGGGTTATAATGGGGGGGGAATATGTTTTCATCTCAACAACCTGCAAATACAACAGGTTTTGAGAATAAGTTGCTTGACATGCTCCAAAATAAAGATAACATCATTCGTGAACAAGCGGAGGAAATAGGCCAGCTGCGTGAACGCATCAGCGTGATGGAACGAAGGCGGGGGGTCGATGCTTCGGATGTCCCGAATTCCGGTATTGCAAGTGTAGGGTAAATGTCATACCCCTATATCCCTCCCGAAACAGGTAAAACGGGGCAAATCATGCTGTTTTTACCTGTCTTGCACCCATTAAACATCATTAAATGCTGATATACAATAATTTAAACACTAATTAAAGGCTATTTTTCCTATATTCATTCGGACATTAAAGGGGTAGATTTTCGCAAAAAGCGGCTTTTTGATGCCATTTTTTTCCGTTATGGGGGTCTATTCGTATGGCCAAAAGTAACCCCAACTGTAACCCCAACTGTAACCCCAACGCTGTTTTTGCTACGAAACGGACACAATCACTCCCCTACTCCACCCTATCAAAATGCCCCATTTCGACCGCCACGCAGAACGGCATTTAACGGCATCTTAAACACCCATTAAACGCCTTTGAAACGGCATTCAAGCAACATACTCCCCCACCCTGCCGTTCCATCACTGCCACAACCCTTGAAATAGCAACAGAAACGCCGCTACAAGCCACTTTCAGCTCTTTCTTTGGCAATCACACGGCAGCACAAAAGAAACGGCCAGAAAGCCCGATAACAAGCCATCTGACCGCTCGAAATATAACCGAATTAAGCCGGTATTAAGCCTCGATTAAACGCGCATTAAACACCTTCGCCCCTGAAATTAAAGGGAAACTAAACCAAATTAAACCTTTTGTCCGTTTCGTTTTGAATAATCCAAGCCACCAACACCCCCACATCGCACACACATTCAAGCATTTACACACTCATTCC
>VOFD01002915.1_pt1 | contig 54405 bp, 77 predicted proteins | sample 5384101 | NCBI WGS metagenome assembly VOFD01 (sample SAMN12384723, study PRJNA508395) | human gut metagenome | isolation source: healthy gut C | host: Homo sapiens
TCTTCGTCGCAGAAGAATTTATCTGCAATCTTGATAATCCCTTTTTTACCCAGCTTCTTGCTGTCGAGGTTGAATCCGATAGTGATATTGCTGGTCATCTGTTCCACACCGAGCAGTTGTACTACGGTAAAGAGTTTTTCTGAAGGGATATGGTCAATCACTGTCCCGTTTTTCAGGGCAGCTACTTGCAATGCTTGTTTATTTTCGCTCATAATAAAATATCGTTTTTAACGTCCTCTAATGTGATACCTAACACGTCGCAAAGGATGGCTTCACGGGCATACAGACCGTTTTGCGCCTGTTGGAAATAGTATGCTTTCGGGTTGTTGTCCACGTCGTAAGCAATCTCGTTGACACGGGGCAGCGGGTGCAGAATGCGGAGGTTCGGACGGGTGTTCTCCAGCATTTTGTTACGGAGGATATATACATCTTTCACACGTTCATATTCCATCAGGTCGGTGAAACGTTCGCGTTGTACACGGGTCATGTACAGGATGTCGGCATCAGCGATAATTTCTTCGGTAAATTCGGTATGTTCAATGTATTTTATTTGGTGAGTTTTACAGTAAAGTTTGTATTCTTCAGGCATTTTCAACTCTTCCGGAGCGATGAAATGGCAAAAGTCGGATTAAAGAAAATGTCGCATCGCCATCAGCAATGAATGTCACCGGTGCGACCGTATTTCAAGTCACCCACCAGGAAAATGTTCATGATCGTTTTTTCCAGCGTACTTTGGGGTCAGAGTCTTGTAGATAGAGCGGGTAGAGGTCGAGCATCGTTAACCGGTGCAATGATATATTTCCCCGGTGCTCCGATTTTGCCCGTGTCGTATTGGAGAGCAGTTTCCACACCAGGTGCCTTTCCTGCCATAGTCCGATAACCGCAGAATCGTCTGTTTCTCTTTCTGGTCAGTCACTTTATGGTTGTCCAAGGCTCTCCATCAATCCTGCGATGTTGTGTGTAGCCAGATTGTAGGCATACCCCGGAATCTCAATCGAAACAACGTTGGTTTCTTCTTCTTCATGATTTAGTTTAGTTTCCTTTAGTTTAGTTTGTCGGAAAATGTCTGCATTTTCTTTTGACTCACCTCCTCTTGAGTTTCAAAAATGTCTGCATTTTCCGCGTTCAACTCTTCTTTTGCATTCCTTTTTTCTTCTTGGTCTCTAATAGATAAGGTAGTTGGGAGAAATCTATTTTCCTCCGTGTAGTGGCTTGAACCACACCCTTTTGAATCTGTTCCGAAGTGAGTATGCCGTATTTTCGTAGGTTTCTTTATGGAAAAAAATCCTTTTTCTCCAATAACAGGTCGACAATCTTTTTTCCATCATGTCTCCCTTTGATCCCGCCGCCCACTTTATGGGACGAAAATCAGGTTTTGTTCCTTTCCCCAAGAGTGATAATATCCCTCTTTATATATTTACAAAGCAATCATGACAATGTAAAGCTAATACTCAAACTTAGCTTCTAATAGTTTCCATCACTTCTTCGTCAAAGAAGTTTGCTGGTGTCGGAAAATAAGGTATCCCTTTATTAATCATATTCATTGTTCAATATATTTTAATCTAATTTATACAATAGCTCTCCACTCCATCAGGTTCCCGATCATAAATCTTCTCCATCCTTTTTTTTTGTTCTTCACCCAATAGAGAATAGACTCTTGTTTTTGCTGTGATATTGAATTCTCTATGGAAGAATTTTTCATATCCTACCAGTGTTCCTCTTTCCAGACAAAACGTGCCATCCTGCTTGTAAAAAGCTATCACTACATTCCCATACAACATGCGATCTATTAGTTTTAATGCACTCTTGTACAATTCTCTCCACACATTTATCCGAAATCCCCCTTTTCAGCAGTAATACGTTTTTTCCATACTAATTTGCAAGCTTCTAACTTGCCTTTCCTGATTTTTTGTCTCATTTTCTTCTGTTTTTAATTTTGAAAAATAAATTTCTGTTTGAGCGTAAATCTTCCCTTATAGATAGTGACGGTATGTTGTTGTCATAGCGTCACTATCCTTTTTCATTATAGTGACGCTATAACGATAGCATACCGTCACTATTTTTTAAGAGAAAATCTGTTAGTTTTCGACCGGTTGAAAACGGCGGCGAAGGTAAGTTTTATATTCCAACTGTCCCATTATTTTTTCTTAGTACTTGCTTTTGACCTTTTCAGCCTGTTCTCTTTTTTCCTTTTTTTTTCTTTCATGTACTCTTTCCTCAACAGGTTTTTTCAATGCACCCAATTCAGCATGTATACTGCTAAGTTCCATTAACTATAGCCGCCATGTTTGTGGATGTATAATACTTTTGGTCATAGATATATTGGGCTAGATTTATCAGCTTTTTTCTTCTTAGGATGGCGGAAATGTCCATCAATAAAAGATTTTTAAATACATGGTGAAATAAAGGCGGATATCTCCGTCGATTGCTATTCTGTTATCCAGCTCTTCTTCACTGATGATTTCTTCCTTTGAATGCTTCCCCGGAGCTTTTTTTCATTGTTTGGACATTTCTTTTTACCTTGTCGTTTTTTACCTTTTTTTGGCATTTTTTTTTCATAATCTACCAGTTTAACGTTGGTTAAACATGTGTTAATTCTAAAAATAATATCTGAAAGTGAAATTGAACCTGCAAAAGATTTGTTCTTTTGTCGCTTGCCAAATAGTATATATATAAAATAACTAGTGATGCAAATGATGAATAAAAATGGATTCAGTCGATGGGAGAACTACATCAATCGTTTACGAAAGGAGGGGCGCTATTCTACAGCGCATGTCTATAAGAATGCCCTTTATTCTTTCAGTAAGTTTTGTGGTACGTTGAATATGTCGTTCAGGCAGGTCACCAAAGAACGTTTACGACGTTATCATTTTACAATCGGGGAGGGAAGCAGGGAGTGCCCCTTATGTTCCCCGATTATTTCATGATGTCTATACAGGTGTGGATGTCCGGCAAAGAAAGCTTTGCCTGTCGGTGAGTTGCACAGACTTCTGTATGAGGATCCCAAATCGGAGCGTTTACGTCGCACACAAACTATTGCTGCTCTGATGTTCCAGTTCTGCGGGATGTCATTCGCTGATTTAGCGCATCTGGAAAAATCGGCTTTAGATCAGAGTGTATTACGCTATAATCGAATCAAGACGAAAACTCCCATGAGCGTGGAAGTGCTTGATACTGCCAGGGGAATGATTAATCAACTCCGAAGTAATCAGGAACCCATTCCTGATTGTCCGACTATCTGTTCGATATACTTTGCGGTAACAAGAAACGGAAGGATGAAAGGGCATACCGTGAATATCAGTCTGCTCTTCGGAGATTCAATAATCGTTTGAAGGATTTGGCGAGAGCTCTACGTTTGAAGTCTCCCGTTTCTTCTTACACACTCCGTCATTCCTGGGCTACTACCGCCAAGTATCGTGGAGTGCCAATTGAAATGATTAGTGAATCATTGGGACACAAATCAATAAAAACCACACAAATCTATTTAAAAGGTTTTGAGCTAAGAGAACGTACAGAGGTAAATAAAGGGAATTTATCTTACATTAGGAACTATCGTTTAGGTAGATAATTAACGGTAAAGTATTAGAAATCAAGGGCGAAATGTTTCTGTTACTTCTTAGGTAACGGATAATTATTCGGTGCAAAGATATGCAAAATACAAATAGTAAACAAGTAAAATCTTCTTTTTTTTTCTGATTTGTTGAATTATGCAACAAAAAATATATCAGGACATGATGGTTTTGTTTTTATCATGCCCGATATTCCTATATTCTGTTTTCAAAGATGCTTTTCCCTTCGCGTAGGTTAGAAAAACATTGCTGTAGGCGGTTCTTGTCCATGTTTTTCTGTTTTCATCTGTTTTCTTGTGAATGATTACCTTATCCGTTACCTAAGAAGTAACGGAAATGTAAGGGGAAAAAAGTATGATTCTAACGAAAGAAACTTTAAGTGCTGGGCCTAAAATTGGGACAGGGGAAGGCGTAGCACACTCTAAACGCTGGTATGTCGCTCTGGTTCGTATGCATCATGAGAAGAAGGTAGCCGAACGTTTAGACAAAATGGGGATTGAAAATTTTGTACCGGTTCAGCAAGAAGTACATCAATGGAGCGACCGCCGTAAAGTGGTTGAATCCGTGCTGCTTCCCATGATGGTTTTTGTACATGCTGATCCTAAAAAGAACGTAAAGAGGTTCTTTCCTTTTCTACAGTTAGTCGGTATATGGTAATGCGCGGTGAGAGCAGTCCGACTATCATTCTGATGAACAAATGGCCCGTTTCCGTTTTATGCTCGACTATTCCGAAGAGGCAATCTGTATGAATAGTGCTCCTTTGGCACGTGGCGAAAAAAGTACGTGTTGTTAAAGGTCCTTTGACTGGTCTTGTAGGAGAACTTGTCACGGTGGATGGCAGGAGCAAGATTGCTGTCCGGTTGAATATGTTGGGGTGTGCTTGTGCGGATATGCCGGTAGGCTATGTAGAGCCGGTGAGGCTTTGATTTTAATATCTGATTGTATCTCTAGATACGTAATTATTTCGTTCATACAACAATGGAAAATACATTAAGGGGTATAGCTCAATACGCTCGTAAGAACTATTTGAGCTATTGGATCATTCTGGGGGATTGATACGGTAATTTCTGTATTATGTTCATTGGTAGCTTATGTGGTCATTCATTATATGGCGCATGTTCCAATGACTGACTGGATGCTCTGTAAGTTTGTTTGCGTCTCTTTGGTTGCAAGTGTTGCAGGAGCTTTGTTATTCCATACTTATCGTAATACGATTCGTTTTTCACAAGCGCGTGAACTTTGGCGTATTATGTGTGCCGTATTATTTAAAATAGCTTGTTTGGCAATCGTTTCTTTTGGGCTTATATCTGAGCTTATTTATGGTACTGATGAAGAGAGTGTGGCCTTGAAGTTACGTCTTAGAGATAGTGCACATTATAAGGTAGCCGGTTTTTATGTATATGGCAAAAATAACAGCCGACGCCGATTGGCAGATCTTCCCGTTTATTACTTTGAAAATGAGTCGGATGTTGATTATATCATGCGGAAGCGTGGAATTAAGGGGATCCTGTTTGCCCGTTATGAAGACACTCGCTTGGAAGAAAAACGCCTTTTGGAATATTGTAAAAGCAATGAACTTAAAACATTGATAGCTCCTACTATCAGTGAAGCGGATTCTGACGGCAATTTTCACCAATGGATACGTCCCATCAAGATTGAAGATTTGCTGGGACGTGCTGAAATCAACATCAATCTTCGTCAGGTTGCGGAAGAATTCAGGGGAAAAGTGGTGTTGGTGACCGGTGCGGCTGGCAGTATTGGCAGTGAACTTTGCCGTCAATTGGTGCAGATGGGAATTCAAAAACTTATCATGTTCGACTCTGCAGAGACTCCTTTACACAATGTCCGTCTTGAGTTTGAGAAAAAATATCCGAATATAGATTTTGTTCCTGTGATCGGTGATGTGCGTGTGAAAGAGCGTGTACGTATGGTGTTTGATCTTGATCATCCCCAAATCGTCTTTCATGCCGCTGCTTACAAACATGTACCGTTGATGGAAGAAAATCCTTGCGAGGCTGTCCTTGTCAATGTAACCGGTTCCCGACAGGTAGCTGACATGGCTGTGGAATATGGTGCAGAAAAATGATTATGGTTTCTACAGATAAGGCCGTGAATCCTACCAATGTAATGGGTTGCTCCAAACGTTTGGCGGAAATCTATGTACAGAGTCTGGGATGTGCTATTCGTGAAGGGAAAGTGAAAGGTCATACCAAATTCATCACGACACGTTTCGGAAATGTATTGGGCAGTAATGGTTCTGTCATTCCCCGCTTTAAAGAACAGATTGAGAATGGCGGTCCTGTCACAGTGACTCACCCCGATATCATTCGTTTCTTTATGACTATCCCCGAAGCTTGTCGCCTGGTAATGGAAGCTGCTACGATGGGTGAAGGCAATGAGATTTTTGTCTTTGAGATGGGAAAGGCTGTGAAGATTGTCGATCTGGCTACCCGTATGATTGAATTGGCGGGTTATCGTCCGGGTGAGGACATAAAGATCGAATTTACGGGATTACGTCCGGGTGAGAAACTTTATGAAGAGGTGTTGAGCGATAAAAAGAAAATACGATTCCTACCGAAAACAAGACAATTATGATAGCTAAGGTACGTCGGTATGAATATGCAGATATCCTTGATACTTATGCAGAGTTTGAGAAATTGTCCCGTGCCGTTAAGATTATGGATACCGTCAGATTGATGAAGAAAGTGGTACCAGAATTTAAGTCTAAGAATTCTCCACGATTCGAGGTGCTGGATAAAGAAAAATAAACTAGAATATATTATGAATAAATCATTTTACATGTATATGAGTATGCAAGGTATGGGATGCAATGTGTTTGCCTGCCTGATTGTGATATTTTTGCTCGCGTCTTGCCAGTCATACAAAAAGGTTCCTTACTTGCAGGATGTAGCAGTTGTGGAACAGACCGTTCAGCAGGAAAATTTGTATGATGCTAAAATAATGCCTAAAGACCTGCTTACTATTGTGGTGTCATGTACCAGTCCCGAGTTGGCTATTCCATTCAACCTGACTGTGGCTAGTCCTGCCAGTGTGGTTGCAGGTAGTTCGCAGTTGACAACCCAGCCGGTTCTGCAGCCTTATCTGGTGGATAATGAAGGAAAGATTAATTTTCCTGTTTTAGGTGAGTTAAAAGTAGGAGGATTAACAAGAGAGAGGCCGAACAACTGATAGTAGATAAGCTGAAACCCTATATCAAAGAAATTCCGATCGTAACAGTTCGCATGGTAAACTATAAAATTTCTGTATTGGGTGAGGTTGCCCGTCCCTGGTACATTTACGATCAGCAATGAAAAAGTGAATCTGTTGGAAGCTCTTGCTATGGCAGGTGATATGACTGTCTGGGGAGTTCGTGACAATGTCAAACTGATTCGTGAGGGTGCTAATGGCAAACAGGAGATTGTGACCTTAGATTTAAACAAAGCAGAGACAATTCTTTCTCCATATTATTGGTTACAGCAGAATGATATTGTTTATGTGACCCCCAATAAGGCAAAAGCACGTAACTCCGATATCGGTAACAGTACTAGTTTGTGGTTCTCCGCTACTTCTATTCTGGTATCACTGGCGAGTTTATTAGTAACAATCTTCAAATAGTAGTATCATATGATTGAGGAAAAAAGAGAAAAACGGGGTGAGCAATCAGAAGAGCAGGTGAATATTCAGGAGATTCTTTTTCGTTACTTAATCCACTGGCCTTGGTTTGTCGTTTCTATAATAATCTGTATTGCCTGCGCATGGGGCTACCTACGTCTGGCCACTCCAGTTTATAATATAACCGCCACTGTCTTGATCAAGGACGAGAAGAAGGGCGGTGGTGCGAGTATGTCTACCGAACTGGAAAGAATGGGACTTGATGGCTTCGTTTCCTCCTAAAACAACGTGGACAATGAAATCGAGGTGTTGAAATCAAAGTCTCTTGCCCGTGAGGTGGTAAACAATCAGGGATTGTTTGTGACCTATAAGGATGACGATGAGTTTCCTAGCAGGGAACTTTACCGTACCTCGCCTGTAGTGGTGAGCCTGACTCCGCAGGAAGCGGATAAACTTCCACATCCAATGGAAGTGAATATGACTTTGAAGCCTACGGGTGCGATGGATGTACAGATTACGATAGGAGAAAAGGAATATCGGAAACAATTTGAGAAGTTACCTGCTGTGTTTCCAACAGATGAAGGTACAGTCGCTTTTTTATAAATAATGATACACTATCGTCAGTTCGTCCGGAAAGTGTAACACAAGAACGGCATATTACTGCTTTTTATCAACAGCCCTTCTTCTGTAGCGAAAGGATATACGAATTCTCTGTCAATATCTCCCACATCGAAGATGACTTCTGTTGTGGTTATATCGTTGAAAAATTCAAATACTAGGCGTGGTAAGGATTTTATCAATAAGTTACTTGAGATGTATAATATCAATGCCAATAATGACAAGAATGAGGTAGCCCAAAAACAGCAGAATTTATTAACGACCGTATTGGCATTATTTCCAAGGAACTTGGAAGTACCGAACAAGACTTGGAGAATTTCAAGCGTAGCGCCGGAATTACAGATTTGAGCAGTGAGGCTCAAATAGCCTTAACCGGTAATGCTGAATATGAAAAGAAGCGTGTGGAAAACCAGACTCAAATCAATTTGGTGATGGATTTGCAACGCTATATGCAAGGTAATGAATATGAGGTCTTACCAAGTAATATTGGATTACAGGATGCAGCATCAGCTGGTGCAATAGATCGTTACAATGAAATGTTGGTTGAAAGAAAGCGTTTGCTTCGTACATCAACTGAGAATAACCCGACAATTATTAATTTGGATACCAGTATCCGTGCGATGCGGAGTAATGTACAGGCTACGCTGGATGCTACATTGAAAGGATTGCAGATAACCAAAGAAGGCCTTGCCCGTGAGGCGAACCGCTATTCCCGTCGCATTAATGACGCTCCGACCCAGGAACGTCAGTTCGTAAGTATCGCCCGGCAGCAGGAAATTAAGGTCGGCCTTTATTTGATGTTACTTCAAAAACGTGAAGAGAATGCCATCACTTTGGCAGCTACAGCCAATAATGCCAAGACTATTGATGAAGCGTTAGCGGATGACAATCCGGTTTCTCCCAAAAGAATGATGGTTTATCTTGCCGCCTTAGTATTAGGAGCGGGAATCCCGGTAGGTATCATCTATCTGATAGGCTTGACCAAATTCAAGATTGAAGGACGTGCCGATATAGAAAAAGTTGACTTCGCTTCCTGTTATTGGCGATATCCCGTTGGCGGATGAAAAGTCCGGTTCTATAGCTGTATTTGAGAATCATAACAACCTGATGAGCGAGACTTTCCGTAATGTTCGTACCAATCTTCAGTTTATGCTTGAAAGAGATAAGAACGTAATTTTAGTAACTTCTACTATCAGTGGTGAAGGTAAGTCTTTCGTATCATCCAATTTGGCTATCAGTCTTTCTTTATTAGGTAAAAAGTTGTGATAGTTGGTCTTGACATTCGCAAGCCTGGCTTGAATAAGGTTTTTAATATTTCCCAAAAAAGGAACATGGTATTACCCAGTTTCTGACCAATCCGACAAAAAATCTGATGGATTTGGTACAGCCTTCCAGTATAAACAAGAATCTGTTTATTCTTCCGGGTGGAGCAGTTCCTCCCAATCCAACGGAATTATTGGCCCGTGACGGCTTGGAAAGAGCCATCGAAACATTGAAGGCTAATTTTGACTATGTGATACTGGATACGGCTCCCGTGGGTATGGTAACCGACACTTTGCTGATAGGTCGTACTGCTGATTTATCAGTCTATGTATGCCGTGCCGATTATACCCGTAAGGCAGAGTTTACTTTGATTAATGAGCTTTCTGAAAATAACAAGCTGCCTAATCTCTGTATCGCCATTAATGGCTTGGATCTTCAGAAAAAGAAGTACGGCTATTATTATGGTTATGGTAAATACGGCAAGTATTACGGCTATGGCAAGCGTTACGGTTATGGCTATGGTTATGGAGAGAAACATACAAGTCGGGAGGGTAAATAAACTGCTATTGATAAAACCAAATCAAACATAATATGCGTGATTTCAAAGAGATTCGGGTCGCAGTAGCCGGCACCGGCTATGTGGGACTGAGCATAGCGACACTGCTATCACAACATCATCATGTAACCGCCGTGGATGTAATTCCGGAAAAGGTGGAGAAACTGAACAACAAGGTTTCCCCTATCCAGGATGATTATATCGAGAAGTATCTGGCTGAAAAGCCGCTTGATCTTGTAGCCACTTTGGACGGAAGGGCAGCCTACGCTGACGCCGACTTTGTGGTAATAGCCGCTCCTACAAACTATGATCCTGTGAAGAATTACTTCGATACGAGCCGTGTGGAGGAGGTTATCGACCTTGTGCTTGAAGTGAATCCTGATGCTATAATGGTGATCAAATCGACGATTCCGGTGGGCTATACCCGTAACCTTTATGTGAAATATGCCAAAAAAAGGAGTAAAGAAGTTCAACCTGCTGTTCTCACCGGAGTTCCTCCGTGAAAGCAAGGCTCTTTATGATAATCTCTATCCGAGCCGTATCATCGTAGGCTATCCGAAGATCATCGACCGTCCGGAGTTTGCGGAAGAAAATGAGGCGATCCGTTCCGTCACGGATGTCACTATGTTGGAGGAAGCAGCAAAATATTTGCCGCCCTCTTGCAGGAAGGGGCTATCAAGGAAAATATTGATACACTCTTCATGGGTATGAAAGAGGCTGAAGCAGTCAAGCTCTTCGCCAACACCTACCTGGCTCTCCGTGTCAGCTATTTCAATGAACTTGACACATACGCTGAAATGAAAGGATTGGATAGTAAAGCCATCATTGAGGGCGTAGGTCTTGATCCCCGTATCGGGACACATTACAATAATCCTTCGTTCGGTTATGGTGGTTATTGTCTGCCTAAAGACACCAAACAACTGCTTGCCAACTATCAGGATGTTCCCCAGAACATGATGTCCGCAATTGTGGAATCAAACAAGACCCGCAAGGATTATATAGCCGATGCAGTGCTTCGTAAGGCAGGCTATTATACAGGAAACGGACAATGGGACGCATCCAAGGAGCATACCTGCGTCATCGGTGTATACCGCCTGACCATGAAATCGAACTCTGACAATTTTCGCCAGTCCGCCATTCAAGGTATAATGAAACGTATCAAGGCGAAGGGTGCGGAAGTGATCATCTATGAACCCACGCTTGAGGACGGGACTACATTCTTCGGCAGCAGGGTCGTTAACGATCTTACCGGATTCAAAGCGCAAAGCAAGGCTATCATAGCCAACCGCTTTGACAACAGTCTGGAAGATGTGGAAGCCAAGGTTTATACACGTGACATTTTTAGAAGGGACTGACCATGTTGCCATATAATATAGAGCTGGACGAAAAGACTGTGCTTGTAACGGGTGCTGCCGGTTTTATTGGGAGCAATCTTGTCATGCGTCTTTTCCATGATTTTCGAAATATCAAGGTAATCGGTATTGATTCCATCACCGATTATTACGACGTCAATATCAAGCATGAGCGTCTCAAGGAAATAGAGTCGTTAAACCGTGACTGGACTTTTGTCCGTGCCTCGATTGCCGATAAGGATGCGGTAGAAAGAATTTTCTCTGAAAACAGAATTTCCGTTGTCGTAAATTTTGCGGCCCGGGCGGGCGTCCGTTACAGTATCACCCATCCTGATACCTATGTCCAAAGTAATCTTATCGGTTTCTATAATATCCTTGAAGCCTGCCGTCATTATGAGGTGGAGCACTTGGTTTATGCCTCTTCATCATCCGTATACGGCAGTAACAAGAAAAACTCCGTATTCAACTGATGACAAGGTTGACAACCCGGTCAGCCTTTATGCGGCAACAAAGAAGAGTAACGAGTTGATGGCTCACGCATACTCAAAACTCTACAATATTCCATCAACAGGCTTGCGTTTCTTTACGGTTTATGGTCCTGCAGGTCGTCCGGATATGGCGTATTTCGGGTTCACCGACAAGCTTGTAAAAGGCGAAACTATCAAGATTTTCAATTATGGTAATTGCAAGCGTGATTTCACCTATGTGGATGATATTGTGGAGGGGGTAGTACGCATTATGCAACACGCTCCGGAAAAAAGAGAATGGAAGACGGACTTCCGATTCCACCATACAAAGTATATAATATCGGTAACAGTCATCCGGAGAACCTGCTTGAATTTGTGACTATTCTTCAGGAAGAATTGGTTCGTGCCGGTGTGCTTCCGAAAGACTATGATTTTGATTCCCATAAAGAACTTGTGCCTATGCAACCGGGTGATGTGCCTGTTACTTATGCTGATACTACTCCATTGGAACAGGATTTTGAATTTAAACCGAGTACAAGTTTGAGAGATGGACTAAGAAACTTTGCAGAGTGGTATGTAAAGTTTTATAATACGGAGAAATAAAACAATAAAACAATAAAACTATGAGCATTTTTGCGGGTAAAACCCTAATGATTACCGGTGGAACAGGTTCTTTCGGTAATGCAGTCTTGAATCGTTTTCTTCGTACCGATATCGGTGAAATTCGTATATTTTCACGTGACGAGAAGAAACAGGACGATATGCGCCACGAATATCAGGTAAAAGTATCCTGATGTGGCAAAAAAATAAAATTCTTTATCGGTGATGTACGCAACCTCCAGTCTTGTAGGAACGCCATGCCGGGAGTAGACTATATCTTCCATGCCGCTGCCTTGAAGCAGGTTCCGAGTTGCGAATTTTTTCCAATGGAAGCTGTCAAGACGAATGTAATCGGTACTGACAATGTATTGACGGCTGCTATTGAGGCGGGTGTTGGTGCCGTAATCTGCCTTTCCACGGATAAGGCTGCCTATCCAATCAATGCTATGGGTATCACCAAAGCTGTTGAGGAAAAGATAGCGGTGGCAAAGAGCCGTTACTCCGGTAAGACCAAGATTTGTTGTACGCGTTATGGTAACGTGATGTGTTCCCGTGGTTCAGTCATTCCTCTCTGGATAGAGCAGATCCGCAATGGTAATCCTGTAACATTGACCGAGCCTAAAATGACGCGCTTCATCATGTCATTGGAAGAAGCGGTGGATCTCGTATTGTTTGCTTTCGAACATGGTCAGAATGGTGACATCCTTGTTCAGAAAGCTCCGGCTTGTACCATCCGGACTCAGGCGGAAGCTGTCTGTGAGCTCTTTGGCGGCAAGAAAGAAGATATTAAGGTTATCGGCATTCGTCATGGAGAGAAAATGTATGAAACATTGCTGACCAATGAGGAATGCGCCAAAGCAGAGGATATGGGCAATTTCTATCGTGTACCGGCAGATAACCGCGGGTTGAATTACGATAAATATTTCAAAGAGGGTGAGACAGAGCGTAACACGCTTACAGAGTTCAATTCAAACAATACGCGAATCCTCAACGTGGAGGAAACTAAAGCCAAGATTGCAGCTTTGGAGTATATAAAGAAGGAGTTGAGCGGTGAGGGCAACTTCGTACAATAATAAAACTATGAAGATATTAGTAACCGGTGCCAAAGGTTTTGTTGGGAAGAATCTTTGCGCCCAACTTAATAACATCAAGGACGGTAAGGCTCGTTGTTATGGTGAACTGAAGATCAGTGACGTATTCGAGTACGATCTTGACTCTACTCCGGAACAACTTGATAATTGGTGCAAAGAAGTCGATTTCGTATTCAACCTTGCTGGGGTAAACCGCCCTAAAGACAATGATGAATTCATGAAAGGTAATTTCGGCTTTGCAAATACATTGCTTGATACCTTGAAGAAATATCATAACACTTGTCCCGTTATGCTTTCCTCCAGTGCGCAAGCCTCGTTGACCGGTCGTTTTGGTAACAGCGAATATGGTCGTAGCAAAAAGGCGGGTGAAGATCTTTTTCCTACAATACGGTAAAAAGGGACAGGAGCCAAAGTTTTGGTCTATCGTTTTCCGAACCTTTACGGAAAGTGGTGCCGTCCAAACTATAATAGTGCTGTAGCCACTTTCTGCAATAACATTGCCAATGACTTGCCTATACAGGTCAACGATCCGAGTGTGGAACTTGAGTTGCTTTACATTGATGACCTTGTGGACGAAATGATTCATGCCCTGAAAGGTGGGGGAACATCATTGCGAATTCGAGGGGCTTGATGTACATCCGGAGGCTGACGGCAGATATTGCTATTGCCCTGTTACCCATAAAGTGACGCTTGGTGAAATCGTTGGTTTATTACATCAATTCGCGGAAATGCCTAAGACGCTGATGATTCCGGAAATCCCGACTGATTCATTTGCAAAACGTCTGTACAGCACGTTCCTAAGTTATTTGCCAAAAGAAAAAGCGATTTTCGACTTGAAGATGAATGTGGACCAGCGTGGTAGTTTCACGGAACTTGTACATACTTTAAACTGCGGCCAGGTAAGCATTAATATCTCCAAACCGGGCGTTACCAAGGGCGAACACTGGCACAATACCAAATGGGAACAGTTTATTGTAGTCAGTGGGCATGGTCTTATTCAACTCCGTAAGGAAGGGACAGACGAAGTGCTTAACTATGAGGTGAGCGGAGAGAAAATACAGTCTGTCATCATGCTTCCCTGGTTATACTCATAACATCATCAATCTTTCTGATACGGAAGATCTGGTGACAGTGATGTACTGCAATGAGGTATTCACTCCTAATAAGCCGGATACATACTTTGATAAAGTAGAAAAAATAATATGGAAAAACAACCTAAATTCGATTATTCAGATATAAAATTCAAGGATAATGGTAAATTGAAGCTGATAATCGTTGTTGGCACTCGTCCCGAGATTATCCGCTTGGCGGCTGTCATCACCAAATGTCGTCAGTATTTCGATGTGATTCTTGCTCATACCGGTCAGAATTATGACTACAACCTCAATGGCATATTCTTTAAGGATTTGAAGTTGGCAGAGCCGGAAGTTTATATGGATGCTGTAGGTGATGATTTGGGTGCTACCTGTGGCAACATTATCAACTGCTCATATAAACTCTTTGCACAGACAAAGCCGGACGGAGTTCTTGTACTTGGTGATACCAACTCATGTTTGAGTGTAATTGGTGCGAAGCGGCTGCATATTCCAATTTTCCATATGGAAGCAGGTAACCGTTGCAAGGACGAGTGCCTTCCGGAAGAGACCAACCGTCGTATTGTTGACATCATCAGTGATGTGAATATGGCATACTCGGAACATGCACGAAGATATCTTGCCGATTGTGGTCTACCTAAGGAACGTACCTATGTCACGGGATCACCTATGGCGGAAGTACTTCACAATAATCTTGCCGAAATTGAAGCCAGCGATGTACATCGGCGTCTGGGTCTGGAGAAAGGAAAATATATTTTGCTCTCTGCTCATCGTGAGGAAAATATCGACACCGAGAAGAACTTCATGTCGCTCTTCAATGCTATCAACCGTATGGCAGAGAAGTATGACATGCCGATTCTTTATAGTTGTCATCCACGTAGTCGTAACCGTCTTGCAGAGAGTAGTTTCAAACTTGATGAACGGGTTATCCAACATGAGCCTCTTGGCTTCCATGATTACAATTGTCTTCAAATGAATGCTTTTGCTGTTGTTAGTGATAGTGGTACATTACCTGAAGAATCAAGTTTTTTTCACCAGTGTGGGACATCCCTTTCCTGCTATTTGCATTCGAACCTCTACTGAGCGTCCAGAGGCTATTGACAAGGGTGACTTTATCATTGCCGGTATTGACGATAAATCATTACTTCAAGCCGTAGATACTGCCGTTGAACTTTGCCGTGATGGTCAGCATGGTATTCCTGTGCCTGACTATGTAGACGAGAATGTCTCAACCAAAGTTGTGAAGATTGTGCAGAGCTATGTCGGTATCGTCAATAAAATGGTGTGGCGTAAGTGCTGAAATAATAAGCGTGTGCACTAGCGGAAGTAAGTTGAGATTCGAATCATCTGTACACTTCAAAACTAATACATAAACTATGAATAGAATAATTAACATCATCTCTGTCCGTATTAAGCGATTATATAATAAATGGGGGATAATGTTCGAGGGATTAGTCTGTTACGAAGATTTTATAGTTTTGAGATTGTCGGTATTAATAACACAATAGATGTGAGAAGCCGTCCGCCAAAAGATGTTCGCATTTTCATCTATGGCAACAATCACCGACTTGTCATCGAAGAAGGAGTTACTTTTAAACAAGGGAAAGTATGGTTCGAAAACCACGATTGTGAAATTCGTATTGGTGCTGGCACTACCATTGAGGAGGAGAACTATCAGTTGCAGAGAATGGCATCAAGATTATAATAGGCAAAGATTGTATGTTTTCAAAGGGAGTACGGGTCACGACTACTGATTCACGCTCAATCATGTCTGTTGAATCTGGTCAACGTATCAATACAGCAAAGGATATTGAGATACAAAATCACGTCTGGTTAGGCTATAACGTTAATATTAACAAAGGTGTAATCATTGAAGAAAACTCTGTTGTTGCCGGGCATTCTGTGGTCACTAAGTCTGTACCTTCCAGCTCCATTGTAGCAGGATTACATGCAAAAGTGGTGAAGACAGGTATTACTTGAGTAGAACAAGGGTCTAAGTATTACTATCTCAATAAATTAATCAATTAATGATCATAAACAAGAGAATTAAGTTTTTTACTTACCATGGTTGCATGGAACAGGGGAAGCGACGAGATAATAGTCCAGCAGCCGATACGAAGATAGACTATATTATCAATGTGCTGAACAGGCTCGGATATGGTGTGGATATCATATCTAGAGCGTCAAGTGCTGAATCTCACTTCCTTCCAGCATCAATTGAGACTAAAGGAGAGAATACCTATCTGTATTTTGCAAGTTTTGGAAGAACAAAATCTCCCATCAGAATTGTATATCGATGGTTCATGGAACTGCAGTTTTTCTTTTGGTGTCTACTGAACCTGAAAAAAGCAAGAACAAGTCATTGTATATCATAGTTTGGGATATGATGCAGCTTTCCTCAAACTTTGGAAAATGAAGTCAATCCGTATTATTGGAGATATTGAAGAAATCTATCAAGACGTGTGCAAACAGACAGCCAGCAAAAAGTCGCAATGAATATCGGTTTATTGAGGCTTGCGAGAAGTATATCTTCCCGACACAACTTTTGGATCAGAAGGTAAATATAGAACAGAAACCATCGCTTGTGATTCATGGCGTATATGCCACTGAAAATGTCACAGAGAAGAAATTCTCGGACGGAAAGATTCATGTGGTGTATGGTGGAACACTCGACCCGAACAAGGGTGGAGCGAAAGCTGCTGCAGTTTCTGCTGCATTTCTCCCTAAAAACTATCATATACATATTTGCGGTTTCGGTGATCCAACGGAAATCAAAACTGTTGTGGCAGATGTACAGGCAAAGTCAGAAGCTACCGTTACTTTTGAGGGCGAACTAAAGGGAGATGCATATAAATACTTTATTCAGAAATGTCATATTGGGTTGAGCACACAGAACCCAGCTGCTGCATTCAATGCTACCTCTTTTCCTTCTAAAGTGCTTGTCTATCTATCCAATGGGCTCAAAGTGGTATCTATCTGTATTCCTGCCATTGCTCAGTCTGCAATTGCAGATAATCTGTACTTCTATGACGAGCAGACGCCCGAAAAGATTGCTGAAGCAATCATTTGTGCAAGTAAGGAAGAACAGAGCGGGAATGAGATTTTGTATAGATTGGATATGAAGTTTTGTGATGAATTAGATAAATTGATAGCAGAATGAAGAAAGTTATTACACTTACAAAGCAAAAGAGTGTAGATCTGAAAAGAATAAAGCATGGATAATTAAGGAAATAGTAATATAGGGAGAATAGAATGGATTGACATGACAAAAAGTACACCGTCATGATTTTAACGGTGTACTCTCATTGCGGTCTGAGCTCAGTACCTGTATTAGGAACATGGGTATATGGTTTTTATATGCCATTATTCTTTTCCGTATCTGGTATTTTGTTAAAATCAGAAAAGTACACATGGGATGTGTTTTTAAGAAGAAGGTGGAAAACTTTATATAGACCCTATCTGATTTTTTCTGTAACACTGGCAATCTTATGTTTTCCATTACATACAAGTGACTTTTCTTGGTTTTATAACAATTTAATAATCAACGGATGGGGAGGGTATGCGCTTTGGTTTATGCCTGTGTCAGCAATAGCTGAACTTCTGTTTTTTGCAATATCAAAATTGACAAGTAATCAAGTTATTCATGGAGTAATAGCTGTTGTATGTATGTTCTTGGGTTATGTTCTCTATAAGTTAGATTATCCCAATCCTTATAATTGGGCATTAGTGCCTACTGCAATGGCATTCTACGCCTTAGGCAATATATTTAGACACTATATGGATATGTACCTTTTTCATGTGTACCGAAAAATACTGTCCTTCAGTTATAAAAATGATTCTGAAATATGTGGGCAAAAACACATTTTTTCATCGTTGCATTTCATCAGATAATATTGTAATTAGTACACTGTAGTGGCGTGATGCCAAATGGTTCACTTATGCGAATTTCGATGTGGATTCTCCTTGTTTTGATTATAGAATTTGTAAATCGTAAATATCCTCAAGTTCTTGGACGAAATTAACATATTATGACTTCATCTCGACAGTTGAAATTGGGAGCATTGATGTCCTATTTGGCAATAGGTGTCAATATTCTGGCAGGATTGTTATACACTCCATGGATGATACATTCCATAGGACGTGAGAACTTTGGTCTTTATACACTTGCTATGTCCGTCATATCATTATTCGTATTTGATTTTGGACTTAGTTCTGCAGTAACGCGTTTTATTGCTAAATACTTAGCCGAAGGGCGTCAAGATAGGGCTGATAATTGTATGGGGCTTGTCTATAGGCTATACATCATTATAGATATCGTAATGATGTTAGTTTTATTCGGTGTGTATTTCTTTATACCACAATTATATAAGGAACTAACCTTAGACGAAATTGAAAGTTTTAAGATTGTATATGTAATTGCTGCCATCTACTCTGTTATTTCATTTCCGTTTATCCCCATCAATGGAGTGCTTACGGCCCACGAAAAGTTTATACAGCTCAAGTTATGTGATGTTGCTCACAAACTAATAATAGTTCTGGCTATGTCTGTTTGCCTGCTTTCAGGCGGCGGCTTATATTCCCTTGTATCTGTAAATGCCATTGCAGGTCTGATAATGATACTACTAAAGGTTTCTTGCATAAAGAAATTCACACATCAAGGCATTAGTTGGCGATATTTCGAAAAAGGAGAGTTCAAGGAAATTGTAGGATTCTCAGGTTGGGTAACTGTAATGTCTATTGCTCAGCGTTTTATATTTAATATTGCACCAAGTATTTTGGGTGCGTTGTCCGGTTCTACATCTATTGCCATATTGGGTATAGCAACGACTTTGGAGGGTTATACATACACATTTGCAAATGCTATCAATGGAATGTTTTTGCCAAAAGTCTCGAGAATCGTTTCGAATGATAATGGCGATGTACTACCTTTAATGGTGAAAATTGGACGTATTCAAATATATATAACAGCACTTATTGTATTTGGTGTGATTTGCTTTGGTGATCATTTTATTCAACTTTGGGTTGGGACAGAATTCAAAAGATAGTTATTTATGCGCCCTTTTGTAATTGTACCATGTTTACTCCAGTTGCCACAAGAAATTGGTAATCAAACAATATTTGCAAAGAATAAAGTAAAGAAATTAGCGATAGTATATGTGTTGATGGCTCTCGTCAATATCGTTCTGGCTGTTTTTTTAGCCCCCAATTTGGTGCCTTAGGTATTTGCATGTCAATATTTGTGGCTTATATGGTCAGAACTATTGGTATGGATGTTATTTTTTACAAGGATCTGAACATAAACGTAATGTCATTTTTTAAGGATACGTTTGTTAAACTTTTGATACCATTGGTTTTATGTCTTGTTTTAGGTTTTACAATAAACGCTGTGATAAGTATTGATTCATGGTTAGGATTTGTGATTAAAGGAATTTGTTTCGTTGGGTCATACGCCACAGTGATGTACTTATTTGCAATGAACGAAAACGAAAAAAGAACTCGTTCTTTCACCTATTAAGAGCTTTTCAAGAAGTTGTAGTTTTCTCCGTTATCGAAATCGTATTTAGAAAATAATGAAAATCATTCAGATCAATGCTTGTTATGGCTATGGAAGCACCGGTATTATCGTTCGTGACTTGCAAAAATATATGTATTTGTAACGGATAGAGTGTGTTGTCGCTTTTCCGTATAGCAAAGGAGAAGTTAGTGGAGGCTACAAGATGGGTAACCTTATTTCCAACAAACTACATGCCGTTTTGGCTCGTATCAGTGGAAAGCAAGGCTATTTTTCCACCCTTTCCACTTGTAGATTCCTATCTTTTCTTGATCAATACAAACCGGATATTATCCATATTCACAATCTTCATGGTTGTTACATCAACCTTCCAATGCTACTGAAATATGCAGCAAAGCGGAAGATAACTGTTGTTGCCACTCTACATGATTGCTGGTTCTATACTGGCGGATGTTCACATTATACAAGTGTGGAATGTGACAAATGGCTTAAAGAGTGTGGTAAGTGCCCGCGTCGCTATCAAGAGACAGCAGCATATTTGTGGGATGATTCTTCCCAAATTCTTGCAGACCGCAAGAAACTATTTGGCAGTATCGCGAACCTTGTAGGTGTAGGTGTGTCTAACTGGATAGCTGAAGAGGCTCATAAGACGGTGTTCAAGAGTGCTAAGTGTCTGACCATTTACAATGGTATAGATACAGAATACTTCCATCCTGTTGAGTCCGATTTCCGAAAGAAGCACAACCTTGAGGGCAAGAAGATAATCCTTGCTCCTGCCAATAAGTGGTTTATGGCAATTAACCGAGAAACTTTTTGACTTTTTTGCATCTCGTCTCACCGATGATATGCGTATGGTATTCATCGGAACAGGTTGTGACGAGAGTCGATTGACAGATAAAATGATTAATATCGGTTTCGTATCTTCGCGTGAGGCTATCCGTGAGATTTATTCTGTTGCAGATGTGATGGTCAACTGCACACGCGAAGAATCCTTGTCGCTTCTTAACGTAGAGGTTCAAGCCTGCGGCACTCCTATCATTACTTACTCAAATACTGGCGTTAAGGAGACAGTGGATGGAAAGTGTGGCTTTGCTGTGGAGAATGGTAATTCGGAGGCTATGTGGAGTATGGCAGCTGATGTATTATTAAAAGGGAAGGAATGCTTCGAAGGAGATTGCATCTCATGGACAAAACAGACTTTCGATAGGAATCAAAATTATATAAAATACATAGAGTTGTATAAAAATCTCATTTCGAATTGATTATGGCTTATAAGTTATTATTCGTTGTCATATTGGTTATTGGTTATTTGGTTTATAATCAATACAATAGTGATAGTAGTCGTAGGAAGTATATCACATTCTCTGCAATAGTGTTAGGACTTCAGTCTGCACTTAGAAATGTTGCCGTAGGTGCAGACACATACAATTATTATCTGAAATTCGAGGCTGTCAAATATACAACATGGCAAGCGGTCTTTAGGAGTTTCCCTGATACCTATCTATATGGTGATGGAAAGGATCCGGGATATTTGCTACTCGAAAAAATATTTCAAGTTTTTTCGGGTGATTTTAGAGTATTTCTGTTCTTAATAGCTATTGTATTCTTTTACGCTTATGCCAAATTGCTGTCAAGATATACCAACAATACATTGGAGGTTTTGACTGTTAACTTGGGGTATTCTGCCTTGTTTTATGGATTCTATTCTATTACGGGTATAAGGCAAACATTATCCGTAGCCTTGAGTATCCTCTTTCTGTTCTCGTTTATTGACAAGAAATACCTAAAGTGCATATTGCTTTTTATAGTGGCATTCATCATTCACAAGTCATCAGTATTTCTATTGTTAGTTCCTGTGTTGTATTCTATTCTAAAAAAAAAACAAACTACTGCTATATTTGTATGGTTTAACATTTATTGTTTTCTTGGTAGGGCGAAATTATTTCGTCAATTTGGCTCTTGTTGCATCAGATTATGAGGCTGTTGAGATTCCGCTACCGATATTGTTGGATATTTTTTACTTTGTGATTTCATTGTTTATATGGAAAAGATTAAAATATGAAGACAATAGAGAGATCTTGAGTTTATTTAATGTCTTCTGTCTGACTTTCGCTTGGATTCCATTACTTGGAAATGATAGTCCCCTTATGCGTGTCATTCTTTATTTTAATATCTATGTATTGGTTTTTGCTCCCGAGAGCAATATCTCGTACTTCATTTTATAGAAATGAATTGTTTTTCTGTATAAACCTCTTCTTTATTTATTACGCTGTCGATTCCCATAGTGAGTATAAATTCTTTTGGGAAGATATGCAGTTGCTAGATCATTATTTATAATATTAATATTATTCGTTTGTTTAATGGAAAGAAAATTTGAAGTTCCGGTTTTGCTGATTTTCTTCTGCCGTGACGAAGTACTGAAAGAAGTATTCGAGTGCGTGAGAAAAGTCAAGCCAACAAAGCTCTATCTCTATCAAGATGGGGCACGTCGTGAATCTGATATGCTAGGAATTCAGGCATGTCGCGATATTGTTTCTCAGGTAGATTGGGAGTGTGAGGTACACACATACTATCAGGACAAGAATGTCGGTTGCGATCCATCTGAGTACATTGCCCAAAAATGGATGTTTGAAACAGAAGATCGTGGAATCGTTCTTGAGGATGATGATGTTGTGTCAGATAGTTTCTTCTATTTCTGTGAAGAACTTCTTGAAAAATACAAGGATGATGAGCGCATCAATATGATATGTGGCATGAACCATCTTGGTCATTATGACAAGTCAGGAACGAGTTACATTTTTACCAAGACTGGAGCTATAACAGGTTGGGCTTCATGGAAACGTGTGATTGATACTTGGGATCCTAATTACTCATTTGTAGACGATGAGTATCAGAAGTATTGTCTTAAGAATCTTTTGGGCAAGTATTACGACCGAGTATTTAATACTTGGAAGAAACAGAAGGAGTCTGGGAAAGCGCATTACGAAGGTATTCTCGGTTCAAGTATGTATTTAAATAATCGTCTTAATATTGTTCCAACTTGTAACCTTGTTAAGAATATTGGATTAACTACTGATGCAACTCACTCTACAGGAACACTTAACACAATGCCCCGTGCTCATAGATGTATTTTCTTTGCCCCAACTTATGAGCTTGAATTTCCTCTCAAACATCCTAAAACTGTTACAGAGGATATAGGATATCAGAAGTTGATATATGCTATCGTTGCTCCAAGTCCAATAGTAAAATTATTCAGACGGGTTGAGGGTAGATTATATAGAATGTTTCCTTTCTTGGGTAAATAATACATAAACCATTGAGCGGTTTTTGGGGATTGACAGACTCTGATTTATGACTTTGCAGTTCATAAAAAGTTTTGGTGATTATCATAAGGCGGCTTGTGAAGGTTTTAAGTACAAGGTGTACGTATTAAAAATGAAAGAAAAGAAGTATAAATAGGTATATATGAATATTCTCGTAATTACAAAAGCTGCATGGGATGATTGCATTGCAAGTGGTAATACTCTCTCTAATTTCTTTAATGGATGGAAGGACGTAAATTTCTTTTGTTTGTATTCAAGGGAAGCTATGCCTAATAATAACGTGTGTAGCGAATACTATTCTATTTCACCGATTTCAATCGTCAGAAACTTGTTTCGCCCTTCAAAGATAGGAAAACGATTCAGATACGATAGTAATTTCGGAAATGGTCAGAGTCCTTCAAAAGAGGTAAAGATTATTAGTACAGCCAAACGAAATAGGACAGTTTTTGAATTTGTATACAATTTGGCTTATACCACAGATTTATGGAAAAACAAGTCCTTTAAGAAGTTTATTGCTGAATGTAATCCTGATTTGGTATTTTGTTTTGGCTCTTATGACCCTCTTAATCATAAAGCATTAAAATATATAAAGTCTCATACAAATGCAAAGATTATTTCTTACTATGTTGATGATTTATTTAGACACAACGTTCCTTCTTTCTATTTTGTAAGGAAGTCAAAAACAAACGTCTTTTAGAAATTGCTTCAATGTCTGATAAATGTTATGCTATTTCTCAAAGAATGTGTGATGAGTATTGTGAGTTGTATGGTAAATTATTTCATCTACTTTATAAAGGGTGTGATATTAGTGAACCTAAAAAAAATGTAAATACACCTGTTAGATTCGTTTATGCAGGTAATCTGTTTTACCATAGGGATAAGATTTTGGGAGCTTTAGCCAAAGCTATAGCTAAAGTGAACGATGACACTCAAAAGGCTCGTCTTGATATTTTTCCGGTACCCCTGTTAACGAGGAGGTTCTCTCAATATTAAATATAGAAGGAGCTTCGACTCTTCACAATGCACGACCTTTTGAAGAGATTAAACAAATCATGAAAGATGCTGATATCGTTCTACATGTAGAATCCTTTGATGAAGAACAGATGAAGATTGTGAGGTTGTCTTTCTCAACTAAAAATTACAGATTGTATGCAATCTGGATCAATGATGATGGTAATTGACCAGATTCTGTTGCATCTATCGATTATGCTACAAGAATTCAGGATGTGTAGTGGTGAGCAATCTCACTACTCTTGAAGAAACAGTTAGAGAACTAGTTGAGAATCATTCAACAATTATTAATAGAGCTAGTAAAACAAATGGTTTTGCAAAAGAAAAAAGTAGAGATTAATCAACTTAGGAATAGACTAAAATCTGAGTTTGAATTATTGCTAAAATGTTAACTATGTCAACAGGACGAAATCTTTACTCTCGTTATAGCAAAGTATTAAACATTCTTTCAAAAATAGGAGAAAAAATCCCTAATAATATGAGAATCAAAATGCTGCATCTTTTTTAGAAACACTGGAGGAAAAACGGGAATAGCTATCCGTTATATACTCGTCAAAACATTGGCTAAAAACTGTGGAAACAATGTTTCAATTAAACAATATGTATTTTTAGAAAATATCCACAACATATCTTTTGGTGATAATGTTTCAGTGCATCCATTTTGCTATTTAGAAGGTTCAGGTGGAATAGAAATAGGCAATGATGTTTCTTTAGCACATAATACATCCATCTTATCTGTTAATCATACATGGGAAAATTATGAAATACCCATAAAATATAATCCAATAGATCATACTCCCGTCAAAATATGTGAGGATGTATGGGTGGGTTGTGGATGTAGAATTATGGCTGGTATTACGATTAATTCGAGGTCTATTATTGCAGCAGGAGCAGTGGTGACAAACGATGTAGAATCTAATTCAATTGTGGGTGGAGTTCCTGCAAAGAAAATCAAAAAAATATAGCGTTTTATATGAGTAAAGATATCAAGAATATTAATCCTACCCTTACCTATAGAGTGTTACACAAAAATGAAACTGCTGAATGATGTGCAGAAGCATGGTGATATCACGTTCTTCGGTCTTATTGGTTTCGCAATCGGTACGGTGGTGAAAAGAGCTCTGTTTACATATTCGTATAAGGGGTATTTCCTCGAACCACTGAACAAGAAGTTTATCCGTCCTGCCATCTGGAGACTCTGCGGATGTGATTTGGGTAAGAATGTGCATATTGGCCACATGGTGAGGATGGACTTCGGTAATCCTCAAAGGATACATATTGCCGATGATGTTATCCTCAGCAATGGGGTGACTATACTCTGTCATAAACGTGATATCTCGTTGTACAGCAAAGGAAAATCGGCCTTGCATTTACCTTTCATTTATGAGGATGTGTATATTGGCAAAGGATGTCAGCTGGGATTAAATGTTACAATCATGCCCTGGGGTTCACATAGGTGATGGTGCTATCATTGGAAGTGGAGCTTTGGTAACCAAGGATGTCCCAGCATGGAGTGTGGCAGTAGGTTTTCCAGCTAAAGTAATCAAGACTATTGAAGAATGTAGTGATAAATTATTAACGGGGGGTAAATAGAGAAGTAGCTTTCCCATTATATTGGGAGGCTGCATGATGAACAAACGTAAGCTTAGAAATCAATTGAGACTCACGGAGTCTATACTTTTCAGTTGGCTGTATATCCCACATATTCTTATTTATTTTTTGCAAGAGGAGCCTTCGTGAGACAATCAACGCAGATCTTGATAGGCGTATGAAAAAATCGAACTTGAACATGAGACAGGGTGTGATGTTTCTGTACTATCTGCATACGGATCGCTATTTTCGTAATTTGTTCTATCACAGGGCTGGGACTATAGTGGGGCAGTCATCGGTTGGTACCGTCCGAGGGGGATAAGTATTTCGTGATTTCGAAGACCACAATGATAGGTGAGGGTGCATATTTCGCTCACCCTTTCTCAAAGTGAGATCAATGCAAAAAGTATAGGACGGAACTTCTCATGCCGGCATCTGACAACCCTTGGTAACAAAGTGGATGGAGATAACGACAACCGACCGATAATAGGTGATAACGTGACACTGGGTGTGAATGTGACTATCATAGGTGGTGTGACTATCGGCAATAATGTGGTGATAGGGGCAGGAAGTGTGGTAGTAAAAGATATACCAGACAATTGTGTAGCTGTAGGCAATCCTTGGCGAGTAATCAAAACTTTAGATTAATCAGATAATGATACATAATGGAAAAGAAAAAGAATACTGTTTTTGGCTAATCATTTCATTACACTTTATTCGTTCCGTAAGGAGATGGTCAATGAGATGGTGAAAGAAGGTCACGAACTGTATCTCTCGCTCCCAAAGAGTGAGGAGAACAAATATTTCGAGGATTTGGGCTGTCACATTATAGAGACAGAGATTGACCGTCGTGGTGTGAATCCAATGCAGGACTTGAAACTTATCCGCTTCTATAAGAAGATGATTCCGCAAGTGAATCCTGACATTATCTTCAGCTATACCATCAAGCCAAACATCTATGGCACGATGGTGAGTAACGGTAAGTACCGTCAGGTGTGTAACATCACAGGTACAGGTGCAACATTCCTAAAGAGGAGTGTGGTGAGTACTATTTGCGAGATGCTGTATAAGTTGAGCATCAAGAAGTGTTATAAGGTGTTCTTCCAGAATACGGGTGACAGGGATTTTTTCATCAAGGAGGGACTTGTGAAAGATAATTATGCTATGCTTCCTGGTTCGGGCTGTAACCTTCAACAACATGCTTTCAAGCCATTGCCGGATGATGATGAGATTAGGTTTCTCTTCATAGGTCGTGTGATGAAACTGAAAGGTATTGACCAGTACCTGCAGGCGGCAGAGATTATCAAGAGGAAATATCCTAACACCAAATTCTTGATAGCGGGTTGGAACGAGCAGCCTGAATACATGAAGCTTGTGGAGGATGCTCAGAAAGCCGGATGGGTGGAGTATATCGGTTTCCGAAAGGATATTGACCAATGGATAGAGAAGTGCTACTGTACCATCCTGCCATCGCATGGTGGCGAGGGTGTGCCTAACGTACTGCTTGAGTCGGCTGCTACAGGCCGAATCTGTATAGGTTCGAAGATCAACGGTACGATGGACGTTATCGAAGATGGCAAGACCGGTTACTTGTTCAATACGGGCGATGGCAAAGATCTGGCTCGTCAAATAGAGAAGTTCATTCTGCTCCCTGCCAAAGAGAAGGCTGCTATGGGCAAGACAGGACGTGAGAAGGTGGAGCGTGAGTTCGACCGACAGATTGGGGTGAAGGCTTATCTGGACGAAGTGACTAACTGCTAAAACAGATGGAGGCTATAAAGGTGAAGGACTTATAAAAGGTATCGTTGGAGCTACTAAAGGCGGTTCTGGACAATGCCGATGATGTAACATACTATCCTGAATTGGTAAACTGGTGCGAAATGTTGGACATTGAATTATGATGAACTTGTTGCTATGTCTCTGGGCAGATAAGCTGATCATAAATAGTTAATTTAAAAATTCTCAAGGATTCACCTTCTTAATTTTTAGGAGGATGTATGGAATTGGGCGCTTACATTGAATGCTTGCAATCAGATGCTTACTGAGTGGTTTATATTAATGTAAGAATGAATAAACAAAACGTGATGGAACAAAAGTACTCAACAGAAATAAGGAAGGCGTTTGATAAAGAATACGTCAAAGTGTTCTTTCTAGATAATCATGACTTAAATGAATATAAAACGTTCTTGGAAAAATGCAAGGAAGTAAAGAACATAAATATTACAAAATCAGAAAGTAGAGCTCATGGAGGTGATACTTTGACTGTATATCCCAAACCTATGTTCGATGGTAAAGTGTTAGAAGATATAATAAATATTGCATTAGCCAAATACTTTTCGGGAATACACGAAGAAGTTGTTTCTGCAGCATCAGAGGTGCACTTTAATGACATTGAAAGTAAAATATTATCTGCATTGGACTCAGCTAAAGCTTCTGTGGATTTATGTATGGCATGGTTTACGAATGAGAAGTTACGTAATAAGTTATTAGAAAAGCAGGCTGAAGGCTGTGAGGTTAGGGTTATACGTTATAAAGATGGAGTAAACCACTCAAAAGGTGTTGACCTTAGTGATATAAATCACATTGAAATACGTGGTGAAAGGCATGGTATAATGCATCGTAAGTTTTGTGTGATTGACAATCAGACTGTTTTGGATGGTTCGTATAATTGGACTAATAATGCAGAAACAAAAAATGATGAAGAGGTGATTGTACATAAAAATGCCCTTGAACTTGCTTCTTCATACACAAGAGAATTCAATCGCATTTGGAAATTGAGCGAAATTGAAAAATTGCAATAATCTAAATATGGATGATATGATAATATATTTTATAATATTCATTTTATTATTTGTAGCAGAACTCCTCTATTTCCGTATTGCGGATAAATGTAATATCATTGACAAGCCCAATGAACGCTCATCACACTCTACGATAGTATTGCGTGGTGGTGGCATCATCTTTTTGATCTGTATATGGATTTGGAGCGTCGTCTTCGGATTCCAATATCCTTGGTTCTTAGCCGGCCTGACATTAGTGGCCGGCGTGAGCTTTGTAGATGACATCTATTCATTACCGGACTCTGTAAGATTGGTCGCTCAATTTGCAGCTGCTGCAATGGCATTCTATCAGCTCGGCATATTGCATTGGTCAATGTGGTGGATAATATTACTGGCACTAATAGTCTATGTCGGTGCCACGAATGTAATAAACTTCATGGATGGAATCAATGGTATCACAACAGGATACTCTTTGGCTGTATTGGTTCCGTTGGCACTGGTGAATATGGATGGTGTTTTTGTAGAACAGAGTTTGATCATATCAACGATTCTTTCTTCATTGGTGTTTTGTATTTTCAATTTCCGTCCGAAAGGTAAAGCGAAATGCTTTGCCGGGGATGTCGGCTCTATCGGCATTGCTTTTTATCATACTGTTTCTGTTAGGTAATGTGATGATCAAGACAACGGATATTACTTGGCTGATATTCTTGTTAGTATATGGTGTGGATGGCTGTCTGACCATCGTACATCGTATTATGTTGTACGAGAATTTGGGCGAGGCACATCGTAAGCATGCTTATCAGATTATGGCTAATGAGTTGAAAGTGGGGCATGTGAAAGTTGCATTGCTGTATACGGTTATGCAGTTAGTGATTTCTCTTGGATTCATTTATCTCTGTCCTAATACAATGTTTGCTCATTGGATGTATTTGATTGGTACATTAGTAGTATTGGCCATCTCATACATCTTGTTCATGAAAAAATACTATCATTTACATGAAGAATATCTCACATCGTTGAAATAATAATTATTATGGAATTTGATAAAGAGTTTTTAGGCAAGCTATTTGAACAAGCTAAGGAAAATCCACGTTTGCGTCAGAATTTGGACCTGCGTACTTCATCAGCAGATACGAGCCAACGCATGCTCAACGCATTGTTGCCAGGAACAAAAGTACCTATCCATCGACATGAAGATACTACAGAAACTGTAGTCTGTTTGTGTGGAAAGTTGGACGAAGTAATCTATGAGGAAATGGTTTCGTATGAGAATGATACGGAAGAATTTCCACAAGGTATGGACGCACAAGATGTATCTCGTAAGGTATCTTATCGAGAAGTGCAACGTATCTGTCTTAATCCTGCAGAAGCCAAGTATGGCTGTCAAATCCCCCAAGGTGCATGGCATACAGTAGAAGTGATTGAGCCTTCGGTGATATTTGAGGCCAAGGACGGAGCATATCAACAATAGAACCATCTACACATGAAAATATTAATAGATAACGGACACGGCCAGAAGAAAATGATGTGGCGTTATTTGAACGTGTGGATGGAGCGTATTTGTTGGAAGGTATTACGAAATATTTAAAGGAATATCAAAGAAATAGGTTAAGCATCTAAAAATAACATACTGTTCAAAATCATAATAACAACGATTTTCGTTGCTGTAATTACATCAACAGTTCAATCGAGATCTGGCGGAGGATGAGTTTTTATCGTTATGTTAAAATTGGACGCTTATAAATGAGATGAAACATGTAGGTCCCTAACTTCATGCTACACACATGAAGATCCCTACATTTGTGGTCAGGAAATACACAGCGGTGTATTCCTGATCAACGCCCTCATGTCGGTGTAAATCCGATGTGATTTCTATAATATCAACTGTCTGTGAAGATAGTTGATATTTTTTTTTTGTAATGCAATGACTGATGGATAATTTTTAGTAGCTTTGTGAAAAATATGATTGATATGGAAGATTTGCAAAGATTATATCCTATCGGGATTCAGACATTCTCGAAGATACGGGAGGGGAATTACCTCTATATTGATAAAACAGCATATGTTTATCGGATGACTCATTCGGCTTCCAGTTATATGTTTTTGAGTCGTCCGCGTCGTTTCGGGAAATCACTGCTTACTTCTACGCTGCATAGCTATTTTTCCGGACGCAAGGACCTGTTTCACGGATTGGCTATGGAGAAACTGGAGAAGGAGTGGACGGAATATCCGGTACTTCACTTCGATATGAGTATGGCGAAACATGTGGATAAAGGAGGATTGGAACATCTTCTTGATTTTATGCTTGCTGAATATGAACGTACGTTTGCTATTAACACAGTAGAGGGGATGCCAATCTACGCTTAGTCAATCTTATTAAGCGTGCTTATGAGCAAACAGGTAAGAAGGTGGTTGTGCTTATTGATGAATATGACGCTCCTTTGCTGGATGTGGTACACGAACGGGAGAACTTGGGGGTATTGCGTGACGTTATGCGTAACTTTTATAGTCCGTTGAAAGCCTGTGATCCTTATTTGCGCTATGTGTTTCTGACTGGTATTACTAAATTCTCACAACTAAGTATTTTTAGTGAGTTGAATAATATAAAGAATATTAGTATGGATGAGCCATACGCTGTTATCTGTGGAATTAGTGAAGATGAGATACGTTTGCAAATGAAGGATGATTTGGAAGGATTGGCAAAGAAATTGGGGATAACACCTGAAGAGGCTTTGATGAAATTGAAAGAAAATTATGATGGTTATCATTTCACTTCTCCTTCGCCCGATATATATAATCCTTTCAGTTTGCTAAATGCTTTTGCAGATGGAAAATTTGGATCTTATTGGTTTGGTAGCGGTACGCCTACGTATCTGATAAATATGTTGAAGAAGTTTGGCGTGGAACCTTCCGAAATTGGAAATAATAGGGTTTCGGTCGAGGATTTTGATGCACCAACAGAAAGGATGACAAGTATTATCCCGCTGCTATATCAAAGTGGCTATATCACTATTAAGAATTATGATGAGGAATTAGACTTGTATACATTGAATATTCCTAATAAGGAAGTGAGAATAGGCCTGATGAAAAGTCTTCTTCCACATTATGTCGGTAGTAAAGCTCCGGAAACCACGACAATGGTGGCGTATCTTTCCCGTGATATCCGTAATGGGGATATGGATACTGCATTACGCCGTTTGCAAACGTTCCTGTCCACTATACCGCAATGCGATAATACGAAATATGAAGGACACTATCAGCAGGTCTTTTATATCATATTCAGTTTGTTGGGGTATTATGTGGATGTGGAAGTTCGTACTCCTCGTGGACGGGTAGATATAGTGCTTCGTACGAAGACTACATTGTATGTGATGGAACTGAAACTGGATAAAAAGTGCGGGTGAAGCGATGGAGCAAATTGATTTGAAGAATTATCCGGAACGCTTTGCTTTATGTGGATTGCCTGTCGTAAAGGTGGCTGTCAGTTTTGATAGCGAACGGTGTACGATTGGGGGCTGGGAGATTATAAATGCTTAAGTATGTGAAAAATATGATTGATATGGAAGATTTGCAAAGACTATATCCTATCGGGATACAGACATTCTCGAAGATACGGGGGGGGAATTACCTCTATATTGATAAAACGGAATATGTTTACCGGATGACGCATTCTGCTTCCAGTTATATGTTCCTGAGCCGTCCGCGTCGTTTTGGTAAATCATTACTTACTTCCACGCTGCATAGTTATTTTTCCGGACGTAAGGAGCTGTTTCATGGATTGGCTATGGAGAAACTGGAGAAGGAGTGGACGGAATATCCGGTACTTCACTTCGATATGAGTACTGCCAAACATGCGGATAGTGAACAGTTGCTCCAAGAATTGAATCTGAAACTATATGGTTATGAACAGATTTATGGACGGCTGGAGGAGGAGGTTAATCCCAATCAGCGTTTGATGGGATTGATAAAACGTGCTTATGAACAGACTGGCAGGAAGGTCGTGGTCCTTATTGATGAATATGATGCTCCTCTACTGGATGTAGTGCACGAATGGGAAAACCTGGATGTATTGCGTAATATCATGCGTAACTTCTACAGTTCGTTAAAAGCTTGTGATCCTTATTTGCGATATGTATTTCTGACTGGTATTACCAAATTCTCCCAACTAAGTATTTTTAGTGAGTTGAATAATATAGAGAATATTAGTATGGATGAGCCATACGCTGCTATCTGTGGAATTAGTGAAGATGAGATACGTTTGCAAATGAAGGATGATTTGGGAGGATTGGCAAAGAAATTGGAGATAACACCTGAAGAGGCTTTGATGAAATTGAAAGAAAATTATGATGGTTATCATTTCACATCTCCTTCGCCCGATATATATAATCCTTTCAGTTTGCTAAATGCTTTTGCTGATGGAAAATTTGGATCTTATTGGTTTGGTAGCGGTACTCCTACATATCTGATTAAGATGTTGAATAAATTCGAGTGAAACCTTCCGAAATTGGATGTAAACAACTGAAGTCCTCAGTTTTCGATGCTCCTACTGAAACGATGACTGATGCAGTGCCTTTATTGTACCAAAGTGGGTATATCACTATTAAGGATTATAATAAGATGCTAGACCTTTATACGCTGGATATTCCCAATAAAGAAGTAAGGCTGGGACTTATGGAGAGCCTTCTTCCTTATTATGTAAATAACAAGACACCTGAAGCAACTACCATGGTGGCATATCTTTTTTATGATATTCAGAATGGTGATATGGATGCTGCTTTACACCGTTTGCAGGAATTTCTGTCTACGATTCCCTACTGCGACAATACAAGGTTCGAAGGACACTATCAGCAGGTCTTTTATATCATATTCAGTTTGTTGGGGTATTATGTGGATGTGGAAGTTCGTACTCCTCGTGGACAGGTAGATATAGTACTTCGTACGAAGACTACATTGTATGTGATGGAACTGAAATTGGATAAAAGTGCGGGTGAAGCGATGGAGCAAATTGATTTGAAGAATTATCCGGAACGCTTTGCTTTATGTGGATTGCCTGTTGTAAAGGTGGCTGTCAGTTTTGATAGCGAACGGTGTACGATTGGGGACTGGAAGATTATAGGATGCTGATTATGTTGTTGATTTATAGTTTATTATATACTTAGGTGAATGAAAATAGCTCCGTAAGGGGCTTTTTTTCTTTTCTATCCGGAATAAAAGCCTCACCTTTGCATTGTTGATCAACAAAACGTGAATAAATAAACTTGAATTTAAATCTTTAAAAAACGTAGTATGAGTGTAATTTACAAAGTCATTACGCGGCCAACAGATCCGCGTGTTCCCAATTCTCCTAAGAGATATTATCCGCATCTGATCACTTTAGGTCAGTCTGTCAATCTGAAATATATTGCGCAGAAAATGCAGGATCGTTCTTCGCTGTCTGTCGGTGATATTAAGAGCGTAATCCAGAATTTTGTGGAAAAAATGAAGGAACAGTTGCTGGAAGGTAAATCAATAAATATCGAAGGTTTGGGTGTGTTTATGTTGACTGCCCGTTCCAAGGGTGCGGAGTTGGCGAAGGATGTTAATGCTAAGAGTGTGGATAGTGTTCGCATCTTTTTCCAAGCCAATAAAGAGTTGCGTGTCACCAAAACTGCTACCCGTGCAGATGAGAAACTGGATTTGATTAGTCTGGATGAATATCTGAAGAAAATTAGTATTACTGTATCTCCCACAAATCCTGAAAAACCGGGTGAAGGCGAAGATGGTGGAGATGATGGTGATGATGGTGGAGAGGCACCGGATCCGCAGCTTAATGCCTTGACAATTAATAGTTGACGGTTAGAGTGTTCATTTAGTGTTTAATTTAAAAAAAGAAATGTCTATGAAAAAAACGTGGAGTATTATTTTGAAAGTGATTATTGCTGTTGCCGGTGCGATTGCCGGAGTGGTTGGTGTGCAGGCAGCAACGTTGTAATTGATTATCTTATAAATAGGTATATTTATGAATGAATAACAGGCGGGAGAAATCCCGCCTGTTTTCCATTCCTTTTCGCATAGACCATTCCTTTATATACTACAACAATTTTATGCAACTGTGTGGTGCCAATAGCATTTTTACTGTAGGAATCAGCATAACGGTTGGTTTGAGCGATACCTTTAATCGTAATTCATCCACACGATTTTCAGGGGTCTTTGTATTTAGCATATTTCAACTCGATTATGTAGCTGTGTTTCATATCCGGATAAATATCTAATAATGGAGATAAGGAAAAGATGTCAGCGTATCCTTCTTGTGTATCCGCTTCGAAATAGGGCGGTAGAAGCGGTTTTGCGCTGTCATGGCGAAACCATGTACGAAAAACTCTCCTTTCTGTTTGTCGCGTTGAGAAGCGTAACGTTTCAGGCAGTCGGCGATGTAGCCGAAGTAGGCCTGCCAGTCCCCCGATAAGCAAGTTTACTGGCTAATTCGTCTTTCTCATAACTGCTGAAACTAAGGTCGGCCTCATTGTATGTATTCAGCAAATAGGTGTATAGTTGCTCTTCCACTACCTGGTTGGGAATGGTGAGTTTGGTTTTACCTTCATGCATGCCACTGATGGTAAGCATGCCGAAATAATAGAGTAGACTCACGAAGTTGTCCGGATCGACAATATTCGCAGCCGAAAAGCTATCCTTCAGTTCTCCGGTGATATATCCTTGACTTACCAGGGTTTGTATGATGGAGGCATCATGAGCAAACTCCTTGTCCTTGCGAATCAGCATCCGGAGTTTTTCGTAGTCTATGCGTATGTTGTCTTTCTATCATTTTCTGTGGTCTTTGCCACCATAGAATATAGTTTTGACAAAATAGAGAACCATGTTGGAATTGTACATAGTGTTTCGACCATAACATTCTTGTGCAAAGCAGTAATTATCATACCACGGTTTCATAATTTCTATCAATTCATCGATGGTATGGTTGAAGTGTCCTGTTTTAGAATAATAAGTTAACATTTCGCGAACTTCACTTTCTGTGAATCCCATCAGTTCGTTGAATTCTGATGAAAGCGAGTAATTGGTGCCGATATTGAAGCCGCTGGTCAAGTCATCCATTGTCACGGGACTGACACCAGTGATAAAACAGCGTTTAATGCTGGAGTCTGTTGCCGGATTTTATTTTATTGAAGAAAGCACGTAAATAACCTTCTTTGTGTGTCTCATCAGTGTAACGGTTTAAGCTGTCGACATCAGAGAGTATTGTATTGGTGAAATGGTCGTATTCATCAATGAAGAGATAAATTTTTGATTGACACGGGCGCACTCCGTAAACAGATATTCGAATTGGCTGACGGCTCCGTCTTTTTCGTCCATTTTTTCTTTGATTCCTTCAGGTAAGTAGTCAGCATAAACGTCGCAGAAATAGTCAAATACGATTCTGCAATGTTCGTCCAGACCTTTGCGGTAGCTGTGTAAATCTCCACTTATTCCCGAGAAATTTAATTTTATTACCAGATAGCTATTGCGATCCTTTGTGGGATGCTTTCCAATATAAAGATCGCCAAACAAAGCGTCAAACTTTTCTTTGGCACGTACATCATAATAATGTTGAAGCATATTCAAAGTCAGACTTTTTCCGAATCGGCGCGGGCGGATAAAAAAAAAAAACGATCTGATTGCTCTATCAAGGGGATGTAAGAGGTTTTATCCACGTAATAATAATTATCCAAACGGATGTCCTCGAAGTTCATCATACCATAAGGTAACAACTTCCTGTCTGATGATACATATTTCATAATTAATGTCTTTTTATATGAATGCACTTTGAATAAGTGTATACAAAGATACTTTTCTTTCCGTATTTTCCCAAACAAACGTTCTTTCTTTTTGTTTCGTGCTATTTGTTAGGAGTATCGCTCTATATTTTAACAAAATAGAAATTATAATCAAACTCGTTGGCTGAATAGCGGATTTTATCTACCTTTGCACCTTAATTAAATGCGTTATTTTAAGCGAGAAAAACATGATTCGAAAAATAATAAAAAGCTCTTTGGATATTCTTGGCAGTCATAGTATTGGCTATTGTTATAGTCTTTGTCTCCATTTCAAAGGGTTGGATTGGCTATATGCCTCCTGTAGAGGAACTTGAGAATCCGAGCTATAAATTTGCAACGGAGATTTTTTCTGAAGATGAGAAAGTGCTTGGTACATGGTCTTACAGCAAGGAAAACCGGGTGTACACGGCTTACAAGGATTTGTCACCCAGCATTATCAATGCTCTTATTGCAACGGAAGATGTTCGTTTTGTCGAGCATTCGGGTATTGATGCCAAAGCGTTGTTCCGTGCGTTTGTGAAACGTGGTTTTATGTTTCAGAAAAATGCAGGTGGGGGGTACCTTGTCGCAACAGTTAGCTAAACAGTTGTTTACGGAAAATGTGGCGAGAAATACACTTCAACGTCTTTTCCAAAAACCGATTGAATGGGTGATTGCGGTGAAACTTGAACGTTACTATACCAAAGAGGAAATATTGAGTATGTATCTCAATAAATTTGATTTTCTGAATAATGCTGTTGGTATCAAAACTGCTGCATATACCTATTTTGGCTGTGAACCGAAGGACTTGAAGGTTGAAGAAGCAGCTACTTTGGTTGGTATGTGTAAGAATCCGTCACTCTATAATCCGGTTCGTTTTAATGAACGTTCTCGTGGCCGTCGTAATGTGGTGCTTGGACAGATGCGTAAAGCGGGATATATCACAGATGCAGAATGTGATTCTTTGCAGGCTCTTCCGTTGAAACTGACATATAACCGTGTTGACCACAAAGAGGGACTGGCTACTTATTTCCGTGAATACCTGCGTGGTGTGATGACAGCAACCAAGCCGGTGAAGAGTAATTATCGTGGTTGGCAAATGCAGAAATTCTATGAGGATTCTATCGCTTGGGAAACTAACCCGTTATATGGCTGGTGTGCGAAAAACAAGAAGAAAGACGGTACAAATTATAACATCTATACAGATGGATTGAAGATTTATACAACTATCAATTCACGTATGCAGCAGTATGCCGAAGATGCTGTAAAAGAGCATTTGGGTGATTATCTGCAACCTGTATTCTTCAAGGGAAAAAAAGAGGGAAGTAAGAATGCCCCGTATGCAAGATCACTGCCGGAAAAACGAGTGGAAGAGTTGTTGACGAAAGCAATGAAACAAACGGAACGTTATCGCCTCATGAAAGAGGCGGGAGCTTCGGAACAACAGATTCGTAAGGCGTTCGATACACCGGAAGAAATGACTGTCTTTTCCTGGAAGGGTGATAAAGATACGATTATGACACCGATGGATTCAATCCGCTACTATAAATCTTTCTTGCGGACAGGATTTATGTCAATGGATCCGGCAAACGGACACGTGAAGGCTTATGTGGGTGGACCGAATTATGTATACTTCCAATATGATATGGCGATGGTGGGGCGTCGCCAAGTAGGTTCTACTATTAAACCTTACGTGTATACTTTGGCTATGGAGAACGGTTTCTCTCCCTGTGATCAGGTGCACGTCACGTAGAGCAGACATTGATAGATGAGAACGGGCGTCCCTGGTCACCACGTAATGCAAATGATAAGCGTTATGGAGAAATGGTAACTATCAAATGGGGATTGGCAAACTCCGATAACTGGATTTCTGCATATCTGATGGGTAAGCTGAATCCGTATGATTTGGTACGCTTGATCCATAGTTTCGGTGTACGCAATAAAGCAATTGATCCGGTGGTTTCACTTTGTCTGGGACCTTGTGAAATTTCTGTCGGTGAAATGGTCAGCGCATACACGGCTTTTGCCAATAAGGGAATCGGTGGCTCCATTGTTCGTTACTCGCATTGAGGATAGTGATGGCAATGTCATTTCTACTTTTGCACCGCAAATGGAAGAAGTGATAAGCGCGTCGAGCACTTACAAGATGCTGGTCATGTTGCGTGCCGTTATAAATGAAGGAACGGGCGGACGTGTCCGACGTTATGGAATTACTGCGGATATGGGCGGAAAAACAGGAACGACCAATGATAACTCCGATGCCTGGTTTATGGGATTTACTCCTTCACTGGTATCCGGTTGTTGGGTAGGAGGGGACGAACTTGATATTCACTTCGGTAGAATGACCTATGGACAGGGGGCTGCTGCAGCTTTGCCTATCTGGGCGATGTATATGAAGAAAGTATATGATGACCCGACTTTGGGATATGACCAGCAGGAGAGATTCAAACTTCCTGAAGGATTTGACCCGTGTGCCGGTTCGGAAACTCCTGATGGCGAAGTGGAAGAAAGAGGACTGGACGATCTGTTCAATTAAAGAAGTGCACAAGTATATTGTTTGCATAGGGAGTAATTACAATAGGAAAGAGAACCTGACTTTTGCCAGACAGAAGTTGACTGAATCGTTCTCTTCTATTTGTTTTGCTCCCGAACTGGAAACTAAACCTTTGTTTTTTAAGAATCCGGCTCTGTTTTCCAACCAAGTGGCTCTGTTCTATTCCGATAAGGATGAAGAGACGGTGAGGAAAATGCTGAAAGATATAGAACAGAGGTCCGGGCGTCGTCCGGAGGATAAGAAAAGAGGAAAAAGTATGTCTGGATATTGACATGCTTTTTATATGATAACAAAATATTAAAACCGGAAGATTGGCAAAGGGGATATATACAACAGTCATTGTCAGCTTTCCATTCTTCATTATTTATTAAGTAGATGAAATTTCTTGGAATTATACCTGCCCGCTATGCATCCACTCGTTTTCCTGCGAAACCGTTGGCTATGTTAGGCGGAAAAACAGTCATACAACGTGTATACGAACAGGTGGCAGGCGTTTTAGATGACGCTTATGTAGCTACGGATGATGAACGCATTGAAGCTGCCGTTAAGGCGTTCGGGGGAAAGGTTGTGATGACTTCCGTTCACCATAAAAGTGGTACGGATCGTTGTTATGAAGCTTGTACCAAGATTGGAGGTGATTTTGACGTCGTAGTGAATATACAAGGAGATGAGCCTTTTATTCAGCCTTCACAACTGGATGCGGTAAAGGCTTGCTTCGAGGATGTAACCACGCAGATTGCTACATTGGTGAAGCCTTTTACTGCCGATGAACCGTTTGCCGTACTTGAGAATGTGAACTCTCCCAAAGTGGTAGTCAACAAGAATTGGAATGCCCTGTATTTCAGTCGTTCTATCATCCCTTATCAGCGTAATGCCGAGAAGAAGGATTGGCTGAAAGGACATACCTACTATAAACACATCGGTTTGTATGCTTACCGTACGGAAGTGCTGAAAGAGATTACCATGCTTCCACAGTCTTCTTTGGAGTTGGCCGAATCTTTGGAGCAGCTGCGCTGGCTGGAAAACGGGTATAAAATAAAAGTGGGGATCAGTGAAGTGGAAAAGATTGGAATTGATACTCCACAGGACTTGGCGCGTGCAGAAGAATTTTTGAAGAATAGAAGCTGATCTTATGGATCGTACGATACAACCTGAAATACAAACCCTGAAAAATTTTCGTATACTTCCTCCTGTTCGAATGACGTTGCCAAACGGCATTCCGTTGACTGTTATTAATGCGGGTGAACAGGAAGTGGTACGCATAGATGTGCTTTTTGCCGGAGGGACGCTGGCAACAGTCGCAGAAGTTGCAGGCGCTGTTTACAAACCGGATGCTACGCGAAGGCACGCAGAAGTATACGGCGGCAACCATTGCAGAGAAACTGGATTATTATGGTTCATGGCTCGAACTGTCCAGTTCGTCGGAGTATGCTTATATCACTGTTTATTCGTTGAATAAGTATTTGGCGAAAACATTGGAGGTGGTGGAATCCATGATTAAAGAACCGCTTTTCCCGGAGAAGGAATTGCATACTATTCTCGATACCAATATCCAACAATATCTGGTTAATACTTCCAAAGTTGATTTTCTGGCACACCGCAGCCTGTTGCAGTCACTTTACGGTGAACAGCATCCATGTGGTAAAATTGTGGTGGAGGAAGATTATCATGCTATCACTCCGGAAGTGCTCCGTGAATTTTATGAACGGTATTATCATTCGGGTAATTGCTCTATATTCTTGTCCGGCAAGGTGACGGAGGATATTATCAGTCGGGTGACAGATACATTCGGCACTTCTTTCGGTCAACATCAGCAGCAGGTGTCGAGATTAAGTTTTCCTTTTACTGCTGTTCCCGAAAAGAGGATTTTTACGGAACGTGAAGACGCTATGCAGAGCGCAGTGAAAATGGGATATACGACCATTACCCGTAATCATCCTGATTATTTGAAACTTCGGGTACTGATGACTTTATTCGGAGGTTATTTCGGCAGTCGGCTGATGTCTAATATCCGTGAAGAGAAGGGATATACTTATGGTATTTCGGCAGGAATCATGTTTTATCCGGATAGCGGACTGTTGGCTATCTCGACAGAGACGGATAATGAATATGTGGAGCCGTTAATACAGGAAGTATATCACGAAATAGACCGGTTGCACCTGGATCCTGTATCTGCAGAAGAGTTGAGGATAGTGCGCAACTATATGCTTGGAGAAATGTGCCGCAATTATGAATCGCCTTTCTCTCTCTCGGATGCGTGGATATTTATAGCTACTTCCGGGCTGGATGATGACTACTTTTCACGTTCTCTGCTGGCTGTGAATGAGGTTACTCCGATGGAAATACAGGATTTAGCACAGCGTTATTTATGCAAAGAGACATTAAAAGAGGTCATTGCAGGTAAAAAGTTGTCATAATTTGCTTTCCGGTAAGGGGCTTTTTGGGAGAGAAGTCGTATCTTTGTCCAAATCGTAATTCTAAAATGAGTAACAACTAAAATAAATGAAGAAATATCTATATACTACACTTTTATTGCTGGCTCTCCTGGCACAAGAGGGGGTAATGGCACAAGAAAATGAAGGGAAAAAGGGCGGATTTTTTCGGAAAAATTAAAGATACATTCTCCACTGAAATAAAGATTGGCAACTATACTTTTAAGGATGGCAGTGTCTATACAGGAGAAATGAAAGGACGCAAACCAAACGGGAAAGGAAAGACGGTCTTTAAAAATGGGGATGTCTACGAGGGTGAATATGTGAAGGGGAAACGTGAAGGGTATGGCATCTATATGTTTCCTGACGGAGAAAAGTACGAAGGACAGTGGTTTCAGGACCAGCAGCATGGAAAGGGTATTTATTATTTTATGAATAACAACCGTTATGACGGTATGTGGTATCAGGACTACCAGCATGGCAAAGGGACAATGTATTATCACAACGGTGACTTGTACGTAGGTGGTTGGGTGAATGATAAGCGTGAAGGCGAAGGTACATACACTTGGGCGAATGGTGCCCAATATACCGGTCACTGGAAGAATGACAAGAAGAACGGCAAAGGTACCATGAACTGGGACGATGGCTGCAAGTACGACGGTGACTGGAAAGATGATGTACGTCACGGAAAAGGCGTATTCGAATATACTAACGGAGACAAGTATGACGGTGACTGGGCAGATGATATCCAGCATGGGAAAGGTACTTACTACTTTCATACGGGCGATCGTTATGAAGGTTCTTATCTCTTAGGTGAACGTACCGGTGAAGGGGTTTATTATCATGCTAACGGTGACAAATATGTAGGTAATTTCAAAAATGGCATGCAAGACGGAAAAGGTACTTTTACCTGGGCGAATGGTGCCGTGTACGAAGGAAGCTGGAAAAATAACAAACGTGATGGTAAGGGAGTCTATAAATGGAGCAATGGCGATGTTTATGATGGTGAGTGGAAAGATAACCGTCCCAATGGACAGGGTACTCTGAAAAACCGTTGCCGGTATGCAATATAAAGGTGGTTTCGTAGACGGATTGGAAGACGGACAAGGCGTACAAATCGACAAAGATGGTAATCGCTTTGAAGGCTTTTTTAAACAAGGAAAGAAGAATGGTCCTTTTGTAGAAACAGATAAAGATGGAAAAGTAATCAAAAAAGGAACCTATAAATTCGGAAGACTTCAATAGATGATAAGTGATAAATGATAGTGGGCTGCGCATTGCGTGGCCTCTTTTTTATGGTACAAAGAAAAATGGATAATAACCCAAAGCGGTCATTATCCATTTTTAGATTTTCTGTTGAAAGTAACTTCAACTATCATTTATCACTTATCATCTATTAAATGATGTATTGTGAACTGATAGATTCGTTATTCATAACTCGCTTGATTGTTTCGGCAAACATATCGGCGATACTTAATTGTTTCACTTTCGCACACTTCTTAGCGTAAGGAATGCTGTCTGTAAATACCATTTCAGTCAAAGCGGACTCTTGTACACGGAAAGATGCAGGGTCAGACATTACACAGTGGCTTGCAATGGCGCGTACGGATTTAGCACCAGCATCCATCATAATGTTAGCTGCTTTAGTGATTGTTCCTGCTGTGTCTACGATATCGTCGATCAATACGACGTTTTTACCTTCCACGTCACCGATGATTTGCATAGAAGCTACTTCATTGGCTTTTTCACGTGACTTGTTACAGAGTACCAAAGGCACACCAAGATATTTGGAGAAAGTGCTGGCGCGTTTTGAACCACCTACGTCCGGTGTAGCAATCACCAGATCTTCCAGGTTTAATGACTGGATATAGGGGAGGAATACGGCTGATGCATACAGGTGATCTACGGGGATATTGAAGAATCCCTGAATCTGGTCTGCATGCAAGTCCATCGTAATCAGGCGGTCGATACCTGCAACAGAAAGCAGGTCGGCTACCAACTTAGCGCCGATAGATACACGCGGTTTGTCTTTTCTATCCTGACGTGCCCATCCGAAATAGGGGATTACGGCCACAACGCTCTTTGCAGATGCACGTTTAGCAGCATCGATCATCAGGAGAAGTTCCATTAAGTTGTCTGAGTTAGGGAAAGTGGATTGAACCAGGAATACATGTGCGCCACGAATTGACTCTTCATATGAAACAGCAAATTCGCCATCGGCAAAATGGGTAATGTTCATATTTCCCAGAGGACAATCCAGGCTTGCGCAGATTTTTTTCTGCAAGATATCTCGAGTTAGTTCCCGAGAATACCATAAAGGGTGCTTTTTCGCTCATTTTGTAATAGATGTTACCTATTTGTTAATTTGCCTGCAAAGGTAGGAATTTCTCTTATTATTTAGAAGGACTTATTGTATAAAAAATATTTTTTCTCTCCAACTTATCGGAAATATTTGTAGATTTGCTTTCTGAAAACAGTTAATAGTCAGAAATGAAAAAAATGAGTTCACTTTTTCCATTTTTATATATATAATAGGTATAGTGTTGTTTGCCTCTTTTTTTTCGTGCACTGATATGGTGCCGACCAAAGAGGTGCGCCTGATTGATTCATTAAACGGGAAAGCGTATGCTTATCGTTATCGAAGCCCTGGATTCTTCTTATAAATACGCCAATGAAGCCTATCGGCAGGTGAATTTCTACAAGTCGGGGAAAGCGGAAGCTTCCAATAATCTGGGGTTCTGTGCTTTTATGGCTATGGACTTTGACCGGGCGGAAGCGTTGCATAAGGAAGTATATAAACTGACTAAAAATGAGCTTGAACTGTTGATAGCAGACATCGGACTGATGAAAATCTGCCAGCGGACAGCGCTCAACAAAGAATTTTATGATTACCGGAACAGTGCGCTCAAGCGCATGAAACGTATTCGTGAAGAGAGTGACCTGTTTGCTGATCGTCACGAAGCACTCCGGCTGGATTATGCGTTCACCGAATTTTTCATCGTTTCTTCTATTTATTACTACTATCCGCAGCAACGGCAGGAGGCCATCACATCTCTCAACCGGATTCCCGAAGATGAAGCTTTGACAGATACTAATCAGTTGCTTTATTATCATTATATAAAAAGGTTCGGCCTCATTGGTAGAAGCAACTAAGCCGGAAGACCGGAAAATGCGTGAGTTCGACCAACTTTATATTACGTGGCGGACAGCTGTTCAAACCAATCATCCTTATTTCGAAGGAAATGGTCTGCAAGGATTAGCTAATCTGATGGTTTCACCCAATAATTTCGAATTTTTTCCGGACGAGAAGGGGATATGCGCTGGATCAGTTTGGTTTTCCGGTAGATTCGCTTTTTGCCTTTGCGGATGGCACAGCGTGCGCTTGAAAAGTTCCGTGAGTATAATGATTTGTATCAGATTGCCGGTGCGTATGTGTCTATCGGTAAATATATGAATGAGCACGGACGTTATACGGAGGCATTGGATACGCTTGCAAAAGCGTTGGATTGTGTGAATCAACATCACATGCTCTATTATCACCATGCGGCGGATACATTGGATAAACTATATGTTTTTGTAGAAGGAGATACGACTTATACCGGGGTTCCATGGATCATGCAGGAAGATGTGAGAACGGTACCTGAATGGATCTCAAGGATTCGGGAGCAATTGAGTGTGTCGTATGCGGGGCTCGGGATGAAGTATGCTTCTGACTACAACCGGAATATATATCTGGATATTTTGAATTATACCCGTCAGGATAAGGAGTTGGAGAGCCGTTATCTTTCATTGGAAGCCGATTCACGACAAATGACGCTTGTACTTTCTTTGGTTATTGTCGGACTTGTATTGGTGGTTATTCTTTGGTGGTTTTTCAATAAACGGTCTAAAATAAGGAATCAGGTGGATGTGGAGCGTCTGCAACGGATTCTGACTCTTTGCCGGGACATAACTTCGTCCATTCCGATGAATGTCCCATTAATTCAGCAAGGTATCGATCAATTGTTCGGGAAAGGACGTCTTCAACTGGAAATTTCGGAGGAGGAGGAAAGGCGGCACTGGTTCCTCTCCGGCATCGGTTGAACCGTGATGAAAAAGCGTTAGTGCATGTGCTTGAACCGTATATTGTTTGGGCTGCGGATAATGAGCAGATGGTGGAAGCGTTGAGTGACGAGCGGATGCAGTTGGAAAAGCAGCGGTATGTTTACGAACAACATATTGCGGGAAATAAACGCCAGAATCTTATAAAGAAGGCTTGTCTGGCCATTGTCAATGGTATTAATCCTTATATCGACCGTATCTTGAATGAGGTGCATAAGTTGACGGAAAAAGGATATATTGATGACACCAAGATAAAGAAAGAGAAGTACCAGTACATTGATGAACTGGTGACTACCATCAACGAATACAATGATATTCTGGCTCTTTGGATTAAGATGAAGCAGGGAACGCTTAGCTTGAATATTGAAACTTTCAGTCTCAATGAACTGTTTGAGTTGCTAGGCAAGGGAAGACGTGCTTTTGAAATGAAAAATCAGAAGTTGGAAATTGAACCGACTACGGCTATGGTGAAGGCTGACCGGGCACTGACTTTGTTTATGATTAATACACTGGCTGAAAATGCCCGTAAGTATACTCCGGAAGGAGGAACCATTAAAGTGTATGCCCGCACTACGGAGGATGCCTATGTCGAGATCTCTGTGGAGGATAACGGAAGAGGTATTTCCGAAGAGGATGTGGTGTATATCATTGGTGAGAAGGTGTATGATTCCCGTGTGATCGGAATGAAGAATGCAGCCGATCCGGAAGTGTTGAAAGAGAACAAAGGTAGTGGTTTTCGGATTGATGAATTGTAAGGGAATCATTGAGAAGTATAAGAAAACGAATGATTTATTCCGGGGATGCGTCTTTGATGTGGAGAGCGAACTGGGGAAAGGAAGTCGTTTTTATTTTCGTTTGCCTTCGGGAGTGCGTAAAGCGATGGGGGGATTGCTGCTTTGCTTGTTATTTCCGTTGAGTATGGTTTCTTGTCTGCATGATCCGATTCCTCCCATGTTGCAGGATGGCGATTCGATTGTAGTAGTTACGGATTCTGTATATGAGGATTTGCTGGATGTAGCATCGGATTATGCGAATGCCGCCTATTTTGCTAATGTGGATGAAAATTATGAGTTAGCTTTGCAATATATAGATTCTGCCATGCTTTTTCTGAATGAGCATTATGAAAAATACGCGCGTCCGGATCGTCCACATCGGTATATGAAGCTGGTAGGTGAGGGAACGCCTGCTGAAATCAGTTGGTGGAACGAACTGTTTGATTCGGATTATCATGTAATTTTGGATATCAGGAATGAGGCGTCAGTAGCTTTTCTGGCTTTGAAACAGTTGGATGCATATAGTTATAATAATTCGGCATTTACGGATTTGTATAAGTTGCAGGGAGAGGATCAAACTCTCGAAGCATATTGCCGGCAGTTGGAGCGTTCGAATACTAATAAGACGGTAGGAATTATTTTATGCTTTGTTTTATTGATTGTTTCGTTGGTCGGATATTATTTCCTGTACATGAGAAAACGTTTGCAGAATCGTTTGAATCTCGAACAGGTACTTGAGATTAACCAAAAGGTGTTTGCCGCATCTTTGGTGAGACCGCAGGAACAGGAAAACGCAGAGGCGCTTCAACGGGAAGAGAGTACGCTTAAAGAAATTCCACAGCGGATTGTGGATGAAGCATTCAGTTCGGTAAATGAATTACTGACGATTGACCGGATGGGGATTGCTGTTTATAATGAAACGACGCACCGGCTGGAATATGCTTCTCGTCCCGGACAGGAAATGCCGGAGATGGTAGAGCTGTGTTTTAGTTCCGGAGAATATCTTTCTGAGCAGCATCTTCAGGCAATTCCGCTGATGGTGGAAGCAGGGGGCGAGCATCAATGTGTCGGTGTGCTTTATCTGGAGCGCAGAGAAGGAACGGAACAGGAGACGGATCGACTGCTTTTTGAACTGGTAGCTCGTTATGTGGCTATTGTTGTGTTTAACGCAGTGGTGAAACTGGCTACAAAATATCGGGATATCGAGTCGGCACACGAAGAAACACGTCGGGCTTCCTGGGAAGACAGCATGTTGCATGTTCAGAATATGGTGCTTGACAACTGTCTGTCGACGATTAAACATGAGACGATTTATTATCCGAATAAGATCAAACAGATTGTAGGGCGGTTGAATGCGCAGAATCTTTCGGAAACGGAAGAGCGTGAAGCGGTGGAGACTATGACGGAATTGATTGAATACTATAAGGGAATCTTTACGATTTTGAGTTCGTGTGCTTCCCGTCAATTGGAGGAGGTCACTTTCCGGCGTACGGTGATTCCGGTACAGGAACTTTTGGATGCTGCCGGAAAATATTTCAAGAAGTTGATGAAGAATCGGCGGAGAGGATAGAATTGGAAATAGAGCCGATGGAGGCGAAGGTGATAGGAGACGTGAATCAGTTGCGTTTCCTGTTTGAGAATCTGATTGATGAAGCATTGGCGGTTCGTGAAGAAGGAGTGATACGCTTGCAGGCTCGTAAGGATAACGAATATATCCGTTTCCTCTTTACGGATACGAGACGCGAGAAGAGTGTGGAAGAGTTGAATCAACTGTTTTATCCGAATCTGGCACGTATGACGGCCGGTGAAAAGGGGGAGTTGAGGGGAACGGAATATCTGGTATGTAAGCAGATTATCCGCGACCACGACGAATTTGCGGGACGTAGGGGATGCCGTATCAATGCCGAGCCGGCTGAAGGCGGCGGGTTTACGGTTTATTTCACTATTCCGCGCCGATAAAAGGAAAACACATAAAAGTTATTAGATAAGGAACATGGAAGAACAGAAATTTAGAGTAATTATTGTAGAGGATGTAAAATTGGAGTTGAAAGGCACGGAGGAGATATTCCGTCATGAAATACCGAATGCAGAAGTAATCGGCACGGCAATGACGGAAAGTGAGTTTTGGCCGTTGATGGAGGCCCAGCTTCCCGATCTGGTATTGTTGGACTTAGGACTGGGAGGTTCTACGACCATTGGTGTTGATATTTGCAAGAATATATTCAAACGTTACAAAGGAGTTCGGGTATTGATCTTCACGGGTGAGATTCTGAACGAAAAATTGTGGGTGGACGTATTGAATGCCGGTGCCGATGGAATCATCCTCAAAACGGGTGAGTTACTGACGAAAACAGACGTCCAGGCTGTGATGGACGGAAAGAAATTGGTATTCAACTATCCGATTCTAGAGAAGATCGTAGACCGTTTTAAGAAGTCGGTCGCGAATGATGCAAAGCGTCAGGAAGCGGTTATCAGTTATGATATTGATGAATATGACGAGCGTTTTCTCCGTCATTTGGCATTAGGATATACGAAGGAGATGATTGCCAACCTGAAAGGAATGCCGTTTGGCGTGAAATCTTTGGAGAAACGGCAGAATGATCTTATCGGACGTCTTTTCCCGAATGGTGAACGGGTGGGAGTGAATGCTACCCGGTTGCCAGTACGTGCATTGGAATTGCGTATTCTTGATCTGGATAATCTGGAGCCTGACGAAGAGTAAATTAAGTATTAGGTATAAAGTATTATATGAAGAATAAATGGCGAATGCCGCATCCCGCTACGATGTTCCTGCTGCTGACAATGGCGGTGGTTTTTCTTTCGTGGATATGTGATATCTACGGGCTAAAGGTAATGCTGCCGCAAACAGGGGAGGATATTCGTGTGCAAAGTTTGTTGAGTCCGGAAGGAATCCGTTGGTGGTTGCGGAACGCTATTAAGAACTTTACGGGCTTTGCTCCGTTGGGCATGGTGATTATTGCTATGTTCGGATTGGGAGTGGCACAACATTCCGGTTTTATTGATGCATGTATCCGCATGGGGGTGGGAAACCGGCAGGAAAAGAGGAAAATCATTTTGTGGGTGATTGTGCTTGGTTTGTTGTCGAATGCCATTGGTGACGGTGGGTATATAATTTTATTGCCTATTGCTGCTATGCTGTTTCAATGGGTGGGGCTTCATCCGGTTGCAGGGATTGTTACGGCTTATGTTTCCGTAGCGTGCGGGTATAGTGCTAATATTGTATTGAGTACGATGGACCCGTTGTTGGCGCATACCACGCAAGAGGCTGCATTGGCACAAACGGGTTATCAGGGAAATACGGAACCTCTTTGCAATTACTTTTTTATGAGTGCTTCAACAGTAGCCATTACGGCTATTGTGTATTGGATTACTCAAAAATGGCTTCTTCCTACGTTAGGTAAATATGAAGGCAGTATGAAAGTGGTGGCTTACCATCCTCTGTCTCGTAAGGAGCGGCGTGCTATTATGATTTCCATTGTTGTGGCAGCTATCTATGTGGCTCTTATCTTGTGGCTTACTTTTTTCTTCTTATGGAATTTTGCGGGGTGTGAACGGTGGTTTGATGCATTCGCCTTTTATTGCCGGTATTTTGTTTTTGCTTTCTTTGGGAGCAGGTATTACGGGAATGGCTTATGGATTCAGTTCCGGGCGGTATCGCACTGATAATGATGTGATTTGAAGGACTTACGCAGCCGATGAAGCTTCTTGGAGTGTATTTCGTTATCGCTTTCTTCGCTGCGCAGATGTTTGCCTGTTTTGAATATTCTCATCTGGATAAATGTCTGGCTATCATGGGAGCTGATCTGCTTTCTTCTTTTGAGCCGGCTCCGTTGTCTGCACTTGTTCTCTTTATCCTGTTTACAGCGTTTATCAATCTGATTATGGTATCTGCTACTTCCAAATGGGCTTTTATGTCTTTTTATCTTTATCCCGATGTTTGCACAGATGGGAATTGCTCCGGATATAGCACAATGTGCTTTCCGTATCGGAGATAGCTCGACGAATGCCATTACTCCTTTCTTATTCTATATGCCGCTGGTGTTGACGTATATGCGGCAATATGACAAACAGATCACATACGGATCGTTGCTGAAATATACCTGGAGATATTCATTAGGCATTTTGGTTGTCTGGACATTGCTGTTTATCGTTTGGTATTTGTTGAAGATACCGATGGGATTGTATAGGGCTAAGGAATGATTGCCGGGCTCCGGTTTATCAGATTGGAATTTTGAGTTTCTGAATTAATCGCTATATTTGCACCGTCCCTTAAAGAAAAAGAACGAATGAATTTACCAGAAGTCTCTGAAAAACTAATCGAACAACTGAATCACGGTAGCACCAAAGCATTTGATAAAATTTATCATACCTACTATCTTTATTTGTGTGCGATAGCCGTTTATTATGTGCATGATAAAAAAGGGTGGCAGGGGAGATTGTGAATGATGTCTTTGTTGCTTTTTGGCAGAATCGACATCATATTACTCATCCTGCTCTTCCGTATTTGCGGCGTGCCATTCAAAATGCGAGCATCAGTTATCTGCGCTCTTCTTACTTCAACGAAAAACAGATGACGGAACAGATGGAAGAAATCTGGGCTTTTCTCGAAAATCATATTCTTTCTTCCGATAATCCTTTGCAGGCATTGGAGCATAGCGAAATGAATACCATCATCATGAAGAAGGTGGAGGAATTGCCTGCCAAATGCCGTGCCATATTTAAAGCAAGTTTGTATGAGGGGAAGACATATAGTGAAATTGCCGAGGAGCAGAATATTAATGTGACCACTGTAAGGGTACAGATGAAAATAGCATTGACTAAGCTGCGCGAATCACTAGGTACTCCTTATATGATAGCTATTTTGATGTTTCTCTAAAAAAAATCTCTTTTCTTTTAAACGTTTCTTTTTTTATTGCGTATCTAGTTATATACACCCATAGAAAAAGTACGTTTATGAATGACTCTTATCATATAGAAGAATTGGAAATCCGGATAAGCAACTATCTGTCCGGTAACTGCACCGAAGAAGAGAAGGAAGCTCTGCTCGCTTATCTGGCTTCCAATGAAGATGCTGCTAAAATATTTCGGGAGATGTCCGCAGTATGGGCTGTTTCTTCTGTGCCTGCATTTGCGAAAATAGAGGATGCTAATTTATCACAGATAAAAAGAAAAAATAGCGGCTGCAGAGATGAAGCCTGTCCGTTCGCGGAAGATAGTTCCTGTGTGGCTGAAGGTGGCTGCTGCAATTATTTTGTTGTTGGGCTGTAATTACTTCTGGTACACTTATACTGAAAATCTTACGGAAGTATATACGAATGCGGATTCTCCTTATGAAATTAAAGTGCCGGCCGGTTCGCGGACGAATATTGTGCTTCCGGATGGAACAGAGGTTTCATTGAATGCGGGTTCTGTGTTACGCTATTGTCGCGGGTTCGGTATTCGTGAACGTGATGTTACGCTTGATGGCGAAGGATATTTCAAGGTGGCGAAAAATGAGAAGATTCCTTTCTTTGTAAATACGAATGGTGTACAGATAAAGGTGGTAGGGACTGTTTTTAATGTACGCGCTTATGATGACGATAATTATGTAATGGTATCTTTGTTGGAAGGTCGTGTCAATTTAGCCACTTTGTCCGGTTCGGTGATGAAGCTATTCCCTAGCGAACAGGCTTTTTACGATAAGAATACGGGCCGCATGGAGAAAATGAAATCAAATGCTAGTTCTGCCTGTGACTGGTTGGATGGTGGCCTGACATTTGAGGATGCTCCGTTTGCCGACATCGCACACCGTCTGGAGCGCAAATTCAGGTGAAGATCAGTTTAGAGAGTGAACGTCTGAAGGCGGAACGCTTTTCCGGATGTTTCAATAGTAATCAAAGTATCAATGATATATTGGGAGAAATCAACGTTGAGAAGCAATATACATGGAAAGTTAGTGGAGACACTATCTTTATAACTGACAAGAAAAAGGAGGTAAAATAAAAGAAAAAGTAAAGTATGATTGAGAACTTAGTCGATAGATATATCGGCGGTTCAGCGTTGTATAGAAAGATATTATGTTAACCTTTAATAGTGATAAAAATGAGATTGATAATAAGAAAAACATTATTGATGTTTCTGCTTTTGTCTGTAGGAAATGCTTTGACTGGTGGTTTCCAGCTATCGGCACAGGTACAAAGTAAAAGTTTCAGTGTCAAAGCAGATAACGTTACTTTGAAAGAAGCCATTGAAGTAGTCAGGAAGCAGGGAAATTATTCTTTTCTGATTCGCAATAACGACATTGATTTGAATAGGAAAGTTTCTGTGAATATAAATAACGGTACTATTAATGATGTGATGGGACAATTGCTGGCCGGAACGGACGTCAGGTATGAAGTGAACGGAAACCGGGTGATTATGTTCCATGCAGTGACACCGCAGAAAGAACAGGAAAAAGCGTTTGTCTTAAAAGGACGGATCACTGATCCTACAGGTGAAGGGGTGATTGGGGCAAATGTGAAAGTGGTCGATTCTACGGAAGGTACCATTACGGATATGGATGGCAATTTCTCCTTGATGGTTACTCCAAATGCCCGTTTATCCATATCATATATCGGCTATGCCACACAGGAAGTGGTGGTAAAAGATCAACGTCCTCTCAATGTAACTTTGAAAGAAGATACCCGGTTAATAGACGAAGTAGTAGTTGTTGGTTACGGCGTACAAAAAAGAAAGCGAACCTGACAGGTGCGGTGAGCAGTGTGAAGATGGATGATGTTTTAGGTGACCGTCCGGTGGTGTCTGTGAGTGACGCTTTGAAAGGGGCAATGCCCGGTTTGCAGATTACAGGTAATTCTGGAAGACCCGGTGAAGAAATGAGTTTCAATATTCGTGGTGTCAACAGTCTGGATAAGAATGGAAAACCGCTGGTACTGGTGGATAACGTGGAGATGGATATTAATATGCTCGATCCGAACGATATCGAATCGGTGACTGTTTTGAAGGATGCGGCATCTTCTGCTATTTATGGAGCACGGGCAGCTTTCGGGGTGATTTTGATTACTACAAAGAAAGGTTCGGATGCAACTAAACTCTCTATTAATTATTCAAATAATTTCTCCTTCAGCAGGCCTGCCAATATGCCTCATAAGGCTACTCCGCTCCAAACGGTACAGGCTTATAAGGACATGGGGACAATCAATTATCAAAGTGGTCAGAACGTAGATACCTGGTTGGGACTTTTGAAGGAATATAATGCTAATCCGTCTGCATATCCCGATGGGTATGCAATGGTGGACGGGCTGCGTTATAGCTTGGCAGAAACTGATCTTTTCGATGATATGATGGAGACTGGTTTCCAGCAAACTCATAATATCTCGGTAGGTGGCGGCACGAAAGATATATCTTATCGTTTCTCTTTCGGTATGGTCGATGAGAATGGAGTGCTGGCCTCGGACAAGGATGCGTATAAACGTTACAACGTGTCTTCTTATCTCCGCTCGGATGTGTTTTCATGGATTACTCCGGAATTGGATATTAAATATACGAACTCGAACTCTTCATTGCCGGAAACTTCCGGAGGATATGGTATATGGGGAGCAGCAGTCGCATTCCCTTCTTATTTCCCTACTGGAACAATGAATATTGATGGCGAAGAATTACCGATCAATACTCCTCGTAATTTGATTGACCTGGCATATCCGACCACTATTCAAAAGAATAATCTTCGTATTTTCGGAAAGGTAACGATCAGTCCTTTGAAGAATGTGAAGTTGATTGGTGAGTATACATTCAATCATCTAAGTAACGAGAAAACGAAATTTGAGAAGAAGTTCTATTATGCACATGGAGGTAACTTTGTGAAAGAGGTTTCCACTGCCAATTCAAGTATGAATATTCCAATGGTATTACGGATTATAATGCATTGAACTTCTATGCTAACTATAACAACTCATGGGGCAAACATGATGTAACGGTGATGGGAGGTTTCAATCAGGAAAGTAGCGACTACCGCTATGCGGAGATGTCGCGTATGAATATGATTAATGAAGATCTGCCGTCTATCTCGCAGTCGACAGGTGATTATTTTGCTAAAGATAAATTTGAACGTTATACGGTAAGAGGGTTGTTCTATCGCATCAACTATTCGTTTGCCGGCAAGTATTTGCTTGAAACGAACGGACGTTATGACGGTTCTTCCAAATTCCCGAAGAATAGCCGTTTCGGTTTCTTTCCTTCTGTTTCCGCCGGATGGCGTATCAGCGAGGAAGCATTTATGAAACCTTTGAATCAAGTTCTTTCTAACTTGAAATTGCGTGGT